>JABEBW010003305.1_pt1 | contig 94520 bp, 94 predicted proteins | sample 7245961 | NCBI WGS metagenome assembly JABEBW01 (sample SAMN14506364, study PRJNA622280) | hot springs metagenome | biome: hot spring [ENVO:00000051]|acidic hot spring [ENVO:00002120]; feature: spring [ENVO:00000027]|sediment [ENVO:00002007]; material: sediment environment [ENVO:01001048]...
TAGTAAGGCTAGTCCGTTCTAGTTCTTCCAATATGATCCTCTATCAGATTTAAGAATTCCTTCCCATTATTCAAATCGCGAACGGCAATCGCTTCCTTCGGTGTTATTATGTATACGGATGAAAGACCAAACCTTCTCTGAAGAAATCCTTCGGTCATGAAAACATCGCGGATATTGTGATAGTATATTAAATTAGACTTGAGAGGTGATTTAACGTGCACTCCATCATCTTCAAGCGTATATTTCGTTGAATACTTATAAACCTCATAAATCGCTGTCAGTCCGAGCCATGTTGCCACAAATATGAGATAGTTATAGATGTTCTTAGAGCTGATTTCAAGTACACTAGAAAAGATCAACAGAGCGATCAAGCTCTTGATCGTAGTTTTTGCATATCCCCTCTTATTCATACAGCCAGCATGCCACCTGATAATTCTGCCCCTGACTTATCAGAGGCGGCTCTTCTTTCCTGCATTTTTCCATAACGAATGGGCATCTGGGGTTAAAACGGCAGCCCTGTGGAAGATTTATCAGGCTTGGCACATCGCCGACAGGTGGCTTTACATCCTTTACGTCAACAGTCGGAACAGAACTTAGAAGCAATTGAGTGTAGGGATGCAAAGGCTTGGAAAGGACCTCAGAAGTTGGCCCATACTCTACTATTTTGCCAGCATACAGTACCACTATATAGTCAGATATGTATTTTGCAACTAGTATATTATGAGTTATAAATATATATGTCATCTTATACTCCGTTTGCAGATCAACGAGGAGGTTCAAGACCTGTGCCTGTATCGATTCATCGAGAGCCGAGGTTGGCTCATCTAGAACTAGCAGCTCCGGCTTCTTCATCAATGCACGTGCGATCGCAACCCTCTGCACCTGCCCTCCCGAGAGTTCCCTAGATTGCTTGTCCTTGACTTCATCGTATGAAAGGCCTACTTTCAGGATAACCTCCTTTATGGCACCTTCATCAAAGTGCCCAAGAGGTTCTGAAACTATGTCCTTAACCTTCATCTTCGGGTTCAATGAAGTGGCAGGATTCTGGAATACCATATCCACCTGCTTCCTTATGTTTGGATACTCTGCCTTAGTGACCTTATTGCCCTTGAAGTAGAGTTCACCCTCTGTGGGGGTCTCCAGGGTCACCATGACCTTACCCATTGTCGACTTGCCGGAACCGCTCTCCCCAACGACACCTATGACGTTCCCATCCATTATAGATATGCTAACGTCGTCCAGCGCCCTGACATATATCTTCGGAACCTTAACAAGGGCGTCTATCAGGCCGCGTTTCTGGGCCAGATAATATTTCTTTACATTCTTAAGAGAATATATCTCACTCATATAGCCAACACCTTATCAATCTGTTATCCTTCTTTATGTAACTCGGTTCCTCCTCAAAACACTTTTCGAAGGCAAACCTGCATCTCGGGGCGAATTTGCAACCCTTAGGCAACGCCAGATAGGAAGGCGGATATCCAGGTATTGAATATAGCTTTCCCGAATGCTTTGGTGAAGAAGGGATACTTGCCAGCAGTCCAGATGTGTAGGGGTGCAGTGGATTTTTAACGACTTCAACAGTCTGCCCCTGTTCCATAACCCTGCCTGCATAAAAAACAAGCATACGATCAGATAGAACATAGGCAAGGCCAACGTCATGTGTTATGAAGATAATTGTCATCTTGGTATCCTTATTTAGATCCTTCAGTAGCTTTACGACCTGTGCTTGAATGGTGACATCAAGTGCAGTGGTAGGTTCATCTGCAATTAACAATTTCGGCCGAAGTAGAAGCGCCATGCAAATGACTACTCTCTGTACCTGCCCACCAGAAAGTTCGTGTGGATACCTTATCAGAATTTTCTCCGGATCTGGCAATCTGAGGCTCTCCAGCGCCTTAATTACTTCTTTTCTTGCCTCTTCAAATGTCATCTGTATATTCATTCTGCTGTTCCTTATGGCCAGCGCTTCCATGAGCTGTTCCTCAATTCTCTTCACTGGATTCAGGCTATTTAGTGGGTTCTGAAAGATCATGAATACGGTCGTACCTCTGATCTTGGTCATCTCCTTCTCCGAAAGCTTCAGAACATCTACCCCATCCAGTATAACTTCGCCAGACGTGATTCCGACGGGCGGAAGCATTCTGGATATGACCTGTCCAAGCGTAGATTTGCCAGAAGCAGATTCACCGACGAGCGAGACCAGCTCCCCTTGGTCTATGTCAAGATTCAGATCGTCGATGACTTTATACTTTCCAGCTACTGTATTGTACCATACGTTTAGATGCTTAATGCTTAACAACATCGATATGCACCTAGTAGTTTATCCTGTTTGAAACGATATCCTGCATTCTGTCTCCTACAAGCACAAACCCTATCACAATTATAAGTATTGCTAAGCCTGGAAATACTGCATACCACCATCCTGTGGGCAGGGTACCCACACCATTGGATGCCATGGATCCAAGCTCGGGTATTGGTGGCTCTAATCCTATGCCCAGAAAAGCAAGCGTCGAGTATGTAAGTATGACATTCCCGAAATCAAGGGCCGCGTAGGCAACAACTGGATCGATTGAATTTATGAAAAGATAGCTGAAGAAGAGTCTTGTGAATGAAACGTTTCCTAACTTCGCAGCCTGCACAAAGTCCAGATTCTTGATTCTCAGCGTTTGCGCTCTGAAGAACCTTGCGTATATAGGCCACCATACAATTATAAGCGCAAGTATTACCCCGCCAAGTGTTTCATGAAACAGGACCGATAATGCAATCACCAATATAAGTGCGGGCAACGACAGAAACGCATCTGTTATCCTCATTATAACTTCGTCAACGTAGCCACCTACATATCCCGCAATGATTCCGAATAATCCACCAAGAAGAACCCCAGATAACACTACAATGATCGAAATATAAGCATCCCTCGGCATCGCGTATAGCATCCTTGATAGAATGTCTTCTCCATTTGCGTTGGTTCCCAGCAGGTAGGTGCGATCTGGAGGGTGAAGCCCTACAACAAGATTGTACTTAAAAGGATCATGTGGCAACAACGCAATCGCAGGACCAGACGTACCGAAAAAGACTTCAAGTATACCCTGTATCATTGACCATCCTAAAAATGCCACAACTATAACTAAACCAAGAATAGCAGAGGGATCTTTTATCATTATTTTAAGATAAGCTATCGTTCTATTCTGGGTCTTTGGTTTCTTCTCTACAGCTTTAGTTACAACATTACTTTCTGTCACTCCAGCCTCACCCTTGGGTCCAGTATTCCATACAGTATATCAGCAACAAGGTTGGCTACAATTACGGCAACCGCTATTATTATCGTAGTCCCTAGTATGCCAGGATAGTCCAGGTTGTAAACTGCCTGAACAATATAATAACCCATACCATGATACGAAAATATATCTTCTATTACCACAGCTCCACCCATTGCATACGCAAATGCTAGCACTATATAAGTTACCAAGGGAATTGCAGCATTTCTCAAAGCCACCCTATATACCGCTCTTCCTCGAGGTATTCCCTTCATTATGGTCAATCGGAAATAATCCATGTCCATTATGTCCAGCATGGTTGATCTTGTCAACCTCGTGATAACACCAAAAGAGAGCAAAGCAACAGAGAGAGTTGGAAGGATCATGTGGTGTATCACGCTGGAAGCATAAACCCAGTCATGTGCATAAATGGCGTTCAGAAGTGGAAATGCCAATACATTTGGAGGCGGCTTCAGAGTTGGGTTAACCATGCCAGTAGCAGGAAGAAGCTTCAGATCATAGGCAATATAAAGCTGCAGAACAGCAGCAAGAAGGAAAGTAGGCATTGACCAGGTGGCAAGATAGATGCCTTTGATAGTATAATCGGCGGGTTTTCTCCTTCTGGCAGCTGCATATGCCCCTGTAAAGAGCCCTATTATGACAGATAGAACTATGCCTGTAAGGACAAATTCAAGCGTGATCGGTAAGTACTCGCCTATCAATTTCAGAACTGGTTGATCGTGAAGATAATCATATCCGAGATTTCCAGTGAATACGTCCCTAATGTAATTGATCACCTGATCATATATTGGCAAATTCAAGCCATATTTTTTCTCTATACCGATAAGTTCTGATTGTGATGCATGCGGATTGCCTGCATATAGTCTCGCCAAGGCCAGCGGATTTGGGGCTATAACATGTATAAGAGTGAATATGAATATGATGAGAATCAAAAGCGTAAAAATTGCGTATATAGCCCTCCTTATTATGAATGCTATGGTTCTGCTATCCATGCGAACGCAATATAGAAACTGATCTAATAAAGTTTATCTAGCGAATGCCTAACACAAGACGTGAAATTTTTTGGCATGAATGATTATGCATCTTTAAAAATCAAATTATAATGTAGATATAATCTGAAAATATATAACAATCGTTTTAGGGATATCATAAAATCATTTCCTCATATATTCGTTAAAAAGCTGATCACGAAGCTGGATTATTTCAACTGGTGGATCGCTTCCTTTTTTAATCCTATAAAGCGATATTAGCCCAGATATTCTCATTATTCTTTTCCTTATCTCAATTTCCTTTTCTACGATCTCCCTATCCAGTGCAGAAGATTCTGATGAAAGTGTTACCAATCTCTTCAATTTATCATTCATTGTTTTCACCAAGTTCAGTGAGCAACTTATTTTCAATAGTTGCTAAAATCTCCAGATCGCTGTTAAATTTTTTCAAAATTTCCTTCTTCTTCTCGATTTCATCATTGAGCTTCTTTTCCTTAATGGCTAATTCTTCCTCCATCGTATATTAAAATGAATCTTGATACAAATATTTTATCAAAAAAGATAAAAAATTTAATTTTCATTAAAATATTCTTACTGGAGCCATTAGCATATTGTCAAGCAGATTGCCAACAGTCAGTACTATCTGTGCAGTTGTGCTCGACGATGACACATCACCGAGCTTCGTTCCATTAGGCAGTGTTACGAAGAAGTGCTCCTGTTGACCGGCTATGTTCAGATAGTGCTCTGCAAGCGTTATGTTGTAGGTCGGAGGTTGCAATCCCTTTGTGGCATTATCGTAGAAGTTGGCGAATCCCGGTGATATCGGACCTATGTAGTTCTGAGCGAGGAATATCTTAGTTCCATTGGAGAATGTATAATAGAAAGGCGAATTCAATGCACTGTAGTTTGTACCATACCAGAGTGCCATCCTGAAGTAGGTATTGTTCGTCGGATACAGGTAGTTGTTCATGGATATGTAGAAGACCGCCGGATTCGCGCCAAAGTTGTGGAAGTAGTCATTCAGGGGTATTGTCTTGAAGGGTCCCTGGCCTATTATTGAACCAAGATATGAACTGCTTACAACCGATATCTGGTATGTGTTATCCAGGAAACCGCTGACCCTTCCGGAGTGGTCTATCGTGAAGTCCATAACAACGGTACCTATATGTGCGGGCTGTGCCATTGCAGGAAGACCGCCATGGTTTGGCATGCTCCAGTAGGACTTGCCCCAGTAGTTGGGCGCCATGGTGAGCGTTACCGTTGACAGCGATGATCCAACACCGCTTATATAGTATGGGCCGGTTCCTGGCATTCCGTTAGCGTCTGTGTAATTGTTGGGTGCTGTTGCAAGGACGCCATCATGCGTATCTATGAATGCTGGATCTGCTATGTTGCCCCACCACTCTGCCATATCCTGCAGGAAGAACGGGTAAGGCTTCAAGAGCTTTATAGTAACATTCAGTGAGTGTGCGTTCAGTGCCGCGCTGTTTGAACCGTACATAGCTACGGTCTTATTATAGTTGGGTACATACAGGGCCTGGTTTGGATATGATAGCAGCGCTGCCTGAGTAGCGTTGCTCCATGGATCGAAATGCGAGAGCATATTCGCAAGATAGTTAGCTGCATATACGGTGTTGGACACGTTGAGGTTCGAGTATACGCTCGGATATGGGAAGCTTATGCCTGAGTTAAGCGATGTGTTGTTGGCAACTGCACGCATTGCATGCATCCATCCCCATGGCAGCGAATACGGAGCTGTTGCAGCGTATGCCGATGCATTGAACAGCATTCCGGCGTAGTTATCCACTGAAACACCCTGGGCCATCACGATCGTGCGGTACAGTGAGAACCACACAGTTGTCGCATTGACCACCGTTGAATAGTTTGTCGGGCTGCCATAAACTCCGTAATGCGGTGCATCGAAGTAAACATTACTCCTGAGCTCTATATTGTATATTCTGTATGCTGTATTAGGATTGCTCGTGTTGGTTGCATCCTTTGCCGGAGTCTGCGCTATAACGGGCACAACCTGCTCATAGTTAGTACCATTCAGTTCGTAAAGCTGCTGGAAGGCTGCCGTGAACATTGGTCCATCCTGTACAAAGAATCCATGCGATGGGTCGAGATAGTCAGGAGGAGCTAGTGAATCACCGACGGCCGCATCATTTAGAACATATCCGCCTGAACCGTTGCTTGGGAGCGTCATTCCATATTTTGATGCAAGGGCTGAGCTATAGTTCATCATATTGTAATAATAGTTCTCGTACGCGTTGTACGTGAAATTCGTTATGTATGGTTGAACGAAGAAGTATGTATCAGGGTTAGGGAGCCATATGTAAGAGTACTGGTCATAGAACACCTTGTAGAGTTGCACGAATTCCTGCATCTGCTGTGTTTTGTTGCTGTTGAAAACTATAGCTGGAAATGCCGAGTTCAACGTTGTATTGTTAACCCATGCCATGTTCGCTCCGTATGCACCACCATTAGAATAGGTAGCCATTGGCCACATCTGCTGTGCTATTGGATCAGGCCAGTCTGGCAACCAGCCGAGATCAACGAACTGCGGTGTTGAAGTAGGCGATAGCCACTCACCTTCTACCGTCGGAGAGACCAGCGAGATACTTATTGGAAGACCAAGAGCCTTATAATTGCTTACAAGCTCATCCAGTTCGAATGTCGCCAGTGCATTCAACGGGGACAGTGCCGTTATGTACATCTTTGGCAGGTTAGTCTTGACTGGATGTGTATACTGGTATCCCAGATATCCACCAACTCCAGCTACGACAACGACTACCACTATAATCGCAACTAAAGCTGTCTTATTCATCCAGCATTTATCAAAATTCTAGTATTTTAACCTTTGCATATATACATACATCAAATGAATAAAAATATAAATAATATTACGCGAACTCTTCAAGATCCTCCTCTGTAAGTGTGTGAACCTTTTGTTCCACAAGTGGGCCTTCTTTGAGAACCTCGTCCAGATCCTCGTATGTCGGCCTCTCAACTTCGTAGAAGACACCGATGGGTATGTGGTCGCACCATTCGAATGCAAGCTTGTAAGCCTGATCAAAGTTCGTCACATCATTGTTCTCCAGGTGGTAAACCCTTGGCCTGAAATATTCGTAGCTATTCTCCTTGTTCCATGTCACGCATGGACTTATGACATCTATGAATGAGAATCCTTTGTGTTTTATCGCACGTACAGTTATGTCTTTGAGATGCTTTATATCGCCTGAAAAACCGCGTGCGACAAAGGTTGCTCCGGCGTTGAGCGCGAAAGCAATCGGATTAAACGGTGTCTCTATGTTTCCGTCAGGCGTTGTCTTCGTCTTGAGGCCTATCGGAGCCGTAGGAGATGCCTGGCCAGTTGTGAGACCGAAGACCTGGTTATCCGATACCATGTACGTTATGTCCACGTTCCTCTTTGCGGTATGATAGAAGTGCTGGGTACCCTCGAAGAAACCGTCGCCATCTCCACCATACGCTATTACAGTGAGCTTTGAATTTGCCCACTTCACGCCTGCAGCAAACGGTACCAGCCTTCCGTGGAGGCTGTGGAAACCGTATGTGTTCAGGAACTCTGGCATATTTGATGAGCATCCAATACCAGATGCGACCACAACGTCCTTCGGATCTATCTTCAGCTCGGCAAGAGCCATTGTTATTGCGGAAAGCTGAGCAAAATTTCCGCAACCCGGGCACCAGTCAGGTGGAACCCTCTTGTTCTTGTAATCGTTCATGTTCATCGTGATCACTCCCTTATAACCTCCTTCTTCTTTCCTATCCTTACCTCTATCTCTTCAGCCAGCGCATTGGGATAGAATGCCTCCCCATCGTACTTTGTTATGAGTTCAGGCTTTACAAGGAACTGCGCAGCTATGTACTTTGAAAGCTGACCTGAATAGTTGTTCTCCACAGCCAGTATCTTCTTCCTGTTCTTCAGCAACGTGCCTATGTCCGGATTTAGCGGGAACACGTTCTTTACCTCTATCGCACCGATCTTTATTCCCTTGGCCCTGAGTATGTCGATAGCTTCCTCAACTGCGCCCTTCGTGCTGCCCCACTGGATTATAACGTATTCTGCATCCTGTATGCGGTATGTGGGGGTAGGCTTCATCTCCTCTATGTAAGTATCGAGCTTGCGCATCCTCTTCTGCATCATCTTTATTCTGTCCTGCGGGTTCGTTATCGCATCGCTAACGACATCTCCGTATTCGTTGTGTTCGTCTGAATCCTCATTGTGCATGTTTCCAGGCTGCCCTGGGATTGCCCTTGGGGATATTCCGGTTTCTGTTATCAAATATCTTTTGTAATCCTCTTCGTTATCCTTGGCTCTTAGGCCATGATCTATGGTGAAGTTAAGATCGAAGCTGTCTATTGTATCGTAATGCTCTGCAAGGTACAGATCGGACATGACAAACACAGGGGTCTGGTACTTCTCGGCTATGTTCATCGCTTCCCTTGTGAAGTAGAAAGCTTCCTCTATATCACCGGGGGCGAACACTATCCTCGGGAAATCGCCCTGCGATGCACCCAGTACCTGGTTCAGATCTCCCTGTTCCGTCTTCGTCGGAAGACCGGTTGACGGGCCTGGCCTCTGCGCCTCGTATATGACGAGAGGTACTTCAGTCATGCCTGAAAGACCAACTGCCTCCGTCATCAGTGCAAAACCTCCGCCAGACGATCCGGTCATCGCACGGACACCGGCGTAGTTTGCACCTATAACGGTGTTTATTGCGGAAATCTCATCCTCAGGTATCTTCACGAAAACCCCGTACTTCTTTGCATGCTGCGCCAAGAAATGAAGAGCCGATGATGCTGGTGTCATAGGATAGGCAACATACATCTTCAGGCCGCCGGCCACAGCACCGAGGGCAACGGCCATTCCACCCGATATCATGTACTTCTTCTTTCCGAACTTGAACTTCTTGCCCAGAGGCTTGAAGTTAGCCAGATAATAATCGTAACCCTCCTTGGCTGCCTTCACGTTCAGCTCGGCTATCTCGCCCTTCTTTCCGAACTGATCCCGTATCACGTCGGCGAATACATTGAAATCTATCCCAATCGCAGCTATGGCCGCACCAAGTCCAACGGTATTCTTGAGCAGAGTGTTCTTGCTGTATTTTGCAGCTATGTCAGCCAGAGGCATTGGGCAGTAGTTGGTCTCTCTCTTCGTATAATTTTTTATCGAATTGTCGAATATCGCTATTCCGTCCTTTCCAAGAGGAGAAGCACCGCCTTCATTTATATCTGGATTCGTGTGCCTCTCCACGCCATCCTGGTTCAGCGCTATGAGTATGTCCAGACCATCGCCCTGATTCTTAACCTTGACGTCAGAAGCACGCACCTGGTACCAGGACTCTCCGCCCCTTATGATATCCTGATAATAGTTGTAAGAGGTTGCGTAAAGCCCACTTCTTGCAAAAGTTCTAACCAGGATTTCACCAGCCGATTGCACACCGTCACCGGCAGCACCGGCTACTCTGATAATGACCTCGTTTTGCCTCATGATTGTCATCTTTTGTTATCACCGGATAATATTAATATGTTTTTTCTCCAATCATAACTAATTGATATATAATATGAAATGCATGTAATTACCGGCCATTGCAGATATTTATCATGCAGGTGTCGGCATGCGATAATTGCACAATATCATTTGTATGGTATAATCAAAAATTTATACATTCAAGCGATAGTCAGATATGAGAACGGAGAGAGATGTTATCGGAGAGGTGCAGTTGCCCGACAATGTGTTTTACGGCATAAACACGGCAAGGGCCAGGGAGAACTTCAGGATCACCGGACTTACCGCTGATTCTGATCACATTGTATCAATAGCCCAGGTCAAGAAAGCTGCAGCGCTTGCGAATGCCGACGGGGGCGCACTGGATAAGGAGAAAGCTGATTACATTGCAAAGGCATGCGATGAGATAATAGGTGGGAAGTACCATGACCAGTTCGTGATAGACGTATATCAGGCTGGGGCAGGCACATCATACAACATGAACGCAAACGAGGTCATAGCCAACGTCGCTCTGACGCTTATGGGCAAGAATAAGGGGGATTATTCAGTGATACATCCAAACGACCACGTGAACATGAGCCAGTCCACCAACGATGTTTATCCCACGATGATGCGATTAACCGTCTCTAAAAAGATCAGAAAGCTCAAGGATGCCCTCAACGAACTCATAGATAGTCTTGAGGCGAAAAGCAAGGAATTCAGGGGTATCGCAAAGCCTGGAAGGACTCATCTCCAGGATGCCGCGCCGGTAACGCTTGGGCTTGAGTTCGGAGCCTACGCCTACGCAATGAAGAAGGATAGAGATGAGATAACAGACGCCTTGGACTACATCATGGAGCTGAACATTGGCGGAACAGCGGTTGGCACCGGCATAAACACGGCCAAAAACTATCAGGAAAACGTGGTGAAGCACATAAACGAGATAACTAAGGAGAACTTCAGGAAAAGCACGAATCTGCTCGGAATAATGCAGTTCATGACGGATTTCTCCAGGGTGATGAATGCTGTCACGAACCTGGCACTGGACGTCGAAAAGATGGCAAACGACATAAGGTTGCTTTACTCTGGCCCTGGGACAGGCATACACGAGATAATAATTCCGGCCGTTCAGCAGGGATCATCCATAATGCCTGGCAAGATAAACCCGTCTATAGCTGAGGCTATGAACATGATCTGCCATTCAGTCATAGGCGCACAGCAGGCGGTGAATATGAGCGTTCAGGCTGGGCAGCTTGAACTGAACGTGATGATGCCCAACATCGACTACGAGCTAACGAGATCCATAGACATAATGACTAACGGTCTGAAGATGTTCAAGGAGAAGCTCATAGACGGCGTCAAGGCGAACATTCCTGTCTGCAGGGAGCATCTTGCGAACAGCTTCGGTTCCGCCGCGCTCCTCAACCCATATCTCGGATACGATAACGTTGCCAAGATAGTGAGAGAGGCGGTTGAAACTGGGAAATCCATAAAGAGCCTCGTACTAGCAACCGGAAAACTGACAGAAGAGCAGTACATGAAGATAATGGACAGCGGGGTTCCAAAAGACTGAATTTGAACCCCATTTTTAAACCAAGATCCACTAAAGATCAAATGCCAAACAAAAATTTTAAATGTTGGAAGTTCAGAAAAGGTATATGGTCAAATTCCTATCCATGGATTCTTCCTGTATGCCTTGGATATTATCATGGTCTCGAAGTTCTTAACGCCACTCATCTTAGATATCTGACTCTCGAAGTTTTCTATGGCCTCAAGGTTTAGGAACAGAGTTTCTGCGATCAGCTGGTTCTTGCCCCTCCTCCTGTACAGGCTCAGGACGTTTATGTTGTCCGTTATTGAATTTGCAACGTCATCCATCTTGTTTGGGTCCACATCGATTATGATGTATGCCTTTATGCTGTTTTCAACTGCCTGAAGATCCACCAACGCTGAAAATCCTATTATTATCTTCTTCCTAACAAGCTCATTTATCCTCCTTCTTACGGTTGCCTCGCTCGTGTTTAGAGCCTTTGCAATTTCCGCGTTGGATATCCTTGCATTGTACCTCAGAAAGCATATTATCTGCTTGTCAAGCTCGTCAACAGGCAAGAGTGATGGATCGATCCTCGACCAGCGGATGGCGACATCGCAGCTATAGCCCTCCAGGTACTGATCTGATATGTCTTTCTTTTCCATATTCAGTTATTTATTTTAAATATATAAATTCTGAGTTTAAGATTCGGTTATTTTATAACGGATAGGAGTTCCATTTTTTATAAAATGATTATTTCCAACCCATCTTATATACTATCAGAGCAAGTATTAAACCTTTGCTATGGCAGATTTCGGCTTTTGACGTATATCATTTATCATCGAATCGCGATGATCATTAAGAAAGACCTCTTCATTGCAGACTTCAATGATGGATCAGTCCAATTCCTAGGACGGGCCAATAGAGAGGGAAGCATTCGTTAAAATACCATCAAGCACGATTGGAGGATCGTCAATTCGGATCATAATCCATGCTAATATACTAAAAAATAATGCACACCAAATGAAGATCTACTACGAGAGCTATGGATGCACTCTCAACCAGGGCGAAACGAGCCTTTACGTTAACAAGCTCCTTTCTGAGGGATCTATCCTGGTAAGCAGACCAGATGAAGCCGACATCTCTATCATAGGTACATGCGCAGTTATACAGAAAACCGAAGATCACATGTTGAAGAGGATAGAGGAACTCAGCAGGCTTGGCCACGTGAAGGTTATAGGCTGTCTTTCGGCCATAAAGGGTAACGAGATATCAGGCGGAAACATAGAGGCCATCGACAGAAATGAGTTCCAGCAGTTTCAGGAATATCTTGACGATACCTCGATCATCGATGCCGAGATCCTGTCCGGCATTCCCATAAACCAGGGCTGCACCGGCAAGTGCAATTTCTGCATATCGCATATAGCGAGGGGAAAACTCGTGTCAAGAAAGCCGGAAAAAATAGTGAATCAGATCCGCATGATGGTTGCCTCGGGAAAGAGGGAGATCAGGATCAGCTCGCTTGACACGGCCGCCTATGGCAAGGACACCGGCTATAGGCTTCCGTCCCTGATAAAGGATATTACGGCAATTGATGGGGACTTCATGCTCCGCGTGGGCATGATGGAGCCGAGGAACACCGTTGAAATACTGGACGATCTCCTGGAAGCATACGATAGCCCAAAGGTGTTCAAGTTCCTGCATATACCCGTGCAGAGCGGCGACGATGACGTACTCATGTCAATGAACCGGGAGTATACCGTGGATGATTTCATGCAGATAGTGAGATCCTTCCGTAGGCGTTTCCCAGACATGACAATATCCACAGACGTCATAATAGGCTATCATGCGGAGAAAGAGAGGAGCTTCGATCTAACATGCGATCTGATCAGAAGGGTGAAGCCTGAGATAGTTAATGTAACGAGGTTTTCCCCGAGGGAGCTGACACCAGACTTCGAGCATAGGCCAAAACCAACGAACGTGCTCAAGGAACAGGACCGAACAGTAGCCGAGATTCACAGGCAAATAGTATCAGAGAGGTTCTCTGCATTGATCGGAAAGGTTGAGCGCATACTGATAACCGAGGATGGCAAGCCCGGAACGATGGTGGGCCGCGATGAATCCTACAGGCCAGTCGTTGTTCGCACTCCGGTAAAGAAATACACCTGGCACTCCGCACGCATAACCGGTTATGAGAACACCTCACTTATCGGTGAACTCGTCGACTGAAACTATCTCGTCCAGAACGTATCTTTTCATTGACTTCAGGAAGGCCATGGAAAATTCTGCCGGCGTGAGTACCGGTACGGTGAATCGATCCTGATCGTCTATGGGTACCCTGGGGCATCCAGTATAAACGACCAGATCGCATGCCATGTTCTGTATATCCTGATCGCTTATGTTATCGGTGTAGGCAAGAATAGCTTCCTTTCCTAGATCCCTTGCACGATCCATGAGCATCCTGGCAAGCTTTTCACGCCTCTGTCCTATTCTCGTATCCACAAGGAAGCATATCTTCTTTGCGCCCATGGCCCGGTATATCTGGGCATAACGCCTTCTTATGAATGTATCGGCTTCTTTCTCCATGGATTTAAGGGACATCTCGTTCAGATCCAGCAGAAAAACAGGCCTTTCGGTGGATATCTGTGAGCCGAGTGCGTGGAACGAACCCGTCGATATTATGACGAAGGCTTCAACCTCTGCCTCTATTGAGTGAACAGAGCTGAAATTGCAGCCTAGCACCTGGCCATCGTAGGTCATCCGCTTGTCCGATCTGCCGATAATGACCTCAAATCCCTTTGATTCCAGTATTTTTTTAATACGATCTGCAACTGGCTTGTACTGTATAGAATAGAGAAGGCCTATTCTGTGGTAATTTTTTATGGCTTCCGTGTTTATATCTTTCACGTCCACCGTCCTGTAGTGTTCTATGAATATGACCGGGCGTGGATATTTCACATTTCGCATCATTGAATGCCCAACCTGCACTATCGCATCAACCCTATCATAAAGGTATGATGGCCCTATGTCACATGCGCCGTAAACCGGGGATGATGACAGGATCACGTCGTATCTCTGCGACAGATACGTGAAATAGTCGAAGGCGTAGGGCTTCAGGCCATCTGGCAACTGCAGGAGTATCTTCCTGGCACCAATTTCCCTGAGACGCCTGTCCGCCTCCTCCACATCCCTGTGTACGAATTCCTGAACTTCAAGATCCATGGCTAATATTGCACCTGCTATAGTTCGCATTATGCTTTAGTATTTTATCTCTTCGTATCTAACAGCCCAGGTCAATACCAAAATATGGGAAGCCCTATGAGGACGGAAAAAAAAGCTGCCAGGTTGATAGGAACCAGGAACGGCATCCTGTAAGACATCCTAGCATTATCTCCAGATCCGGTGATCCTGTACTTGTAGCTGTTCTTTGAATATTCCTCTTCATCATAATGCAGGTGCAGGCCTTCAAATTTCAGGCCTTTTCTTAACGCTGAGACGTAGAATGCAAGTATCATAAGGACAGAGAACACCGATATGTAAACGAGAAGGCTCATTGCGAATACGGATCCTCTGAAAAATGGCCTGCTGATGTACTGAAATGCCAGCAGGTATGAAACCTCTGCCTTTACGTCACCGATACCGAACAACGTCTCTCTGAAGCCCAGCAACACGAAGAGGATCGCGATCATAACACCTATGCTCAGATCGCCGGTAATGAACGCGATGAAGAATGATAGAACCGGAAGCATGAGATAAATATAGCTATCCGTACGTATGAATGTGGAGACGGCCAATATAACCGTCAGAATCGACATATAGAACTCATGTGATAATACGTAGAATACTGCGGCCATTATAAACATGGGCAGAAATGTGAAAGAATTCACCGATCTCCTCTTAATGTCTGATACGGACGAATATACCGCCGTGGCTGCGAAGAGGCCCAACGCACCTGCCAAAAACAACATACTCTGGTGCAGCATCCGTCATATTGAAAACCTGAAATTTATTAAATTTTTTTACGGTTCATTTCTCGAATCATATTTGCGGTTCTTCTGGAAGTTTTTTCTTTTTAAGTACGAGGCCTATTATTGCCACTATTATTCCCACTATTACCAGCACGATGCCTATAAGCGTAACGACAGACAGATAGGAGTAGCTCAGTGGAATGTAGCTGTAGGCGATCGCAGGTGCGGTGCTGTTCAGCGCTATGATATAGTAGGAACCGGCGCTAGTCAGATCGTATGCCCACACGTGCTCCGACGATACGGACGTTGTTGTCAGAGGACTTATAGCCCTGGAAGCTGCGTTGCTCACACTTAGACCTGAGATGTTAGCGGACGATATCAGGTATACCGAGGAGAAAGTGCTTTCAACCGTAAGCAGGGAAGGCGACGATATGTTGATCTCGTGCCCGAATATGCCGGGGCTTATCTCGACCAACGCTGTACCAGTCACCGTATAATGGCCCACAAGGTAATCGCCACCGGCAAACATGGCTATACCTACGACAAATATGATCGCACCTATTATCACAATATTCTTGCGCATACCTATTGGAAAAAAGAATTCTCTTATTAAAAACTTTTCAATAAAAAAGTTTGAAATTAATTCATTTCGGATCCGCTGGAACACTCTCCTTCTTCATGGATATTGAGGCGTGCTTCATCTGCCCGAGGTTGTTGTTCTCGAACAGTGTATCTATCTGTTCGACGGACAGCCCCTTGGTCTCCGGCATTATGTAGTAGAAAAGTATCAGCGCTATCAGCGAGAGAACACCGAAGACAAATTCCACGTTCTTTATTGTTATGGCGGAATCCATGACAGGGAACAGCTCCACTATTGCGAAGTTGGCTATCCAGTCGATGAACGCCCCAAGTGAAGCATAAAGGCCTCTCATGCTGGTCGGGAAGTACTCTCCCTGTATCATCCAACCAGTGCCGCCTACGCCGAAGGCAAAGAAGATTATGAAGCCAGCAAACGCTATGAACAGGCCTATGTCTAACTTAAGGTACAGGAGTATGCCGCCAAGTATTCCGAAGAACGTCATGCCGGCGTATCCCATCAGCGCCAGCTTCCTCCTTCCAACGGAATCTATGTAGCGGAAGCCTATATACGTTGCCGCCACGTTTATGACTGCCAGGATTGCTGATGCCGCCACTGAAAAATATATGCTTGTGACAAGGGAAGTTGATTTTCCAACTATATGCAGATTCTCCAGCACAACCGGCCCGTAGTAAAATGGTATATTGATACCAGTGATCTGCTGAAAAACGAAGAACAGTCCGACGATTATGAGGGCGCGCTTTACGCCTGGAGTTATCCTGTGCGGCTGCGATAGCTTTATGGATTTTAGATCCTCCTCACTCATGTTGAGGCCCAGCCTTTTCAGGGATACTGACGCTTCCTTGTATTTTCCATTAACGAGTAGCCACCTAGGTGATTCGGGCATCATGAACCTATAGCCGAGACCTATGAGAGCCGGTATGGCGGCAACACCCAGCATTATCCTCCAGCCAACCGCATAAGCCAGGCCGGGTGCAAAGAACAGAGTTGCCATTCCAACGAGGTAAGCTACCAGAATACCGATGGTGATCATCCACTGCTGCAGTATGCCCAGCGATCCTCTCTTGGCCTTAGGAGCGTATTCTGCTATGTAAGCTGTCGCTATGCCGGAGTCTGCGCCGACGGCTATTCCTATAAGCGTCCTGGAGAGCAGCAGCATGACCAGATCCACAGTGAATGCTGAAAGCAGTGCACCAGTTGCGTAGATCGCAGCATCGGCTATGAGCAGGTACTTCCTTCCGTACCTGTCAGTTAGCCCCGCGGCTATTATCGCGCCTACGGCGGCACCAAGCGAAGCTCCTGCCACCAGATATCCTTCAACGAATCCACTTATTCCAGGATATATTTTCTCAATAAGTGGCAATGCGGAACCTATGTTCGCGGTATCGTAACCGAAGAGAAAACCGCCTATCGTGGCTAGAAGGGTCAGCAACCAGTAAAATCTGGTTACCTTGCTCATGTCCAGTCTTTCGATGAGATCAGAATATCTGACTCCATTTTCCATACAATATAATCTCGTATTATACTTAATATTTTTTCCGTATAGTGTTTTTTGATCAGTAAAATAAATATTTATCTTTATATCAATATAATTAGCTATTTTATTGAATATAGATGATACTAAAAGTCGAAGATAAAATTAATATGATTCTATCGTACTGGCCTTTGGAACTCCAGGAATCAAATATATTATTAAGAAATAACAGACCAAAATAAGCTACATTTATATTATAAGCATTTGGATAACATTTTTCAAAGATTGTTCAATGAAGAGGCATGAGCGGAAAACTTGAAGGAAAGATAGCACTTGTAACTGGTGCAAGCAAGGGTCTAGGCCGCGCCATAGCAGAGAAATTCGCTGATGAAGGCGCCAAGGTTGCCATAAACTACAACAGCGATGAAAAGGGCGCATTAGAAGTGAAGGAGAGAACCGGCGGTGAGATCTTCCAGGCTGATGTATCAAGCAGGGATCAGATCCGCAGGATGGCCAAAGAGATCCACAGCAAACTCGGAAAGATAGACATCCTCGTGAACAATTCCGGTATATGGTACCTCATGCCCTTCGATCAGTACGATGAGTCAAAAGTTCGCAGAATGATCGATGTCAACCTTATGGGTTCCATATACACCACTCTGGAATTTCTTCCTGACCTTAAGGAGAAGAAAGGGATTATCATAAATATAGCATCAAACGCCGGAATTGGAACTGCAGCCAGGAATACGACGTTCTACTCAATAACAAAGGCAGGGATCATAATGCTAACCAAGAGACTCGCCTTTGACCTGTCTGAATACGGAATAAGGGTCAACGCAATAGCACCTGGATGGGTTGAAACCGATCTGACCATAGGCGGAAAGAACGAAGAAGAGATAAAGCGATTGGAAGACGACTTCAGATCAAGGACGACACTGAAGATGATAGGCAAACCGGAGTATATCGGTAATGCCGCTGTTTTCCTCGCATCCAGGGATTCTGAATACATGAACGGTCAGGTCATAGTGATAGATGGTGGGAGGATAGATAACCTTACCCACAGCATCTGATTTTTATATTTTTATCATATTAAATATGAAACATAATGCCGAAATCAATAAGAACGAACCGCATTCTAAAGAGGTAAATTTAAATGCTTTTTAAATAAAATATGATTAATCAAAAAGTTTAAGTGTAATACGGCAATTTTATAGGCGTATGGATATAGTGCTGGTAGGATGCAAAGGTTTTGGCAAAGAGCATCTGCGGATCTATTCGAAGCTTGGTTACGATGTTTCCATAGTTGAAAGGGACAGCAATGAAGCCAAGAGATGCTCAGAACTCTTCAGAGTAAACAAGGTATATGACAATTATGAGGATGCGCTGAGATCCGGATCGAGTATAGTGGATCTCGTTGTCCCAGACGGCCTTCACTATGAGATGGGATCCCTGGCACTCAAGTCTAAGAAACATCTTCTGGTTGAGAAACCGATAACACCCGATATAGATTCCGGCATAAGCCTGATACAGCAGGCGGAGGAATCTAAATTAAAGCTAATGGTCGCCGAACAGTTCTACTTCGACCCCTCGGTAAATGAAGCGATAAGACGAATAAACAACGGTGAAATCGGCAAACCACACACGGTAATAGTAAGGCATCAATCCTTCAGGGAGCTGAAGGGCTGGCGAAACGACAAGAGCATGATGGGTAGGGGTATACTGATAGATGAGGGGACGCACTATATAGACACTCTGCTCAATTTCGGCGGTAGATACCGATCTCTGAGATCCTTCGTCCACAGAACATGGGATTTTTTGGGCGAGGATACTGCAGAGGCAGTATTCAACTTCGAAAATGGCATGCACGGCCTCTTCTTCTACTCATGGAATTACCCTGAATTTCCCCTTCTGCCGGAATTCGAGATCATAGGGGACGCAGGAAGTATTTACGAGGACGTAGGCACAAAGCCAATCGAACCATGGGATCAGCGGAAACGCAGAACGGCCTATGGAGACATAATAGTCAATGGAAAGCATATTCCAGTCGAACCCTACGATGTCATCGAAAAGGAGATATCTGGATTCTTGAATGCCGTTGAAAAAGACGAACCAGTTCCAATGCCGCCGGATCTGGCCCTCAGGGATATAATAACGATAGACAGGATATACAAGGCGTCATCAGACTGAGATGGTCCCTGCATCCACCAGATAGCGCAGAAGCGATTCCTCGTCTATCCTGACGCCGATGCCCGGATCATGGTACGGCTCGATGATGCCATTCTTCATCTTAAACGGGTTTCTGACGATATCACGGCTGAAATACTTCTCATTCGGGGATGTGTCGCCCGGATAATCAACCAGATCCAGTGAGGCGAATGCAATGTTGAAGGCCCGGCCGATGCCTGTTTCGAGCATTCCACCCACCCAGACATGCTCTCCGTTCTCCCTGGCGATCTCCGCGACCCTCAGCGATTCTGTGAAACCTCCTATGCGGCCTGGCTTTATGTTTATGACGTCTGCAGCACCTATCTCGAATGCCTTCTTGGCCTTGTCTGCTGAGGTTATGGATTCATCCAAGCACAGTGGCGTTGATATCTCCTTCTTCAGCCTGGAATGGTATATCAGATCATCGCCTGGAAAAGGCTGTTCTATATACTCCAGATCGTATCTATCCAGATCCTTGAGCCTCGGTATGTCCGATGGCGTGTAATCCCCATTCGCGTCCACACTCAGAGGTATATCTGGAAATGCATCCCTGACCTCTCTCACCAGGCCTTCTTTGCCCCTGGCTATCTTTATCTTTATCCTCTTGTAGCCCATGGATACGGCCTTCTCGATCTGTTCCAGCATCTCTTCTATCTTAGCCATGCCTATGGATATGCCCACGTTAGCATATCCTCTGCTCCTGCCGATGTATTTGTAAAGCGGCTGATCATTCACCTTGCTGTGGTAGTCCCACAGAAGCATCTCCAGAGCCGCCTTTGCCATGTTGTGCCCCTTTATTCCTTTGGCTCTTTCCATGAACGTGGACGGGTCTGGCAGATCCGAAATGTATTTCGCAGCGAAATCGCCAATTATGTGCATCACGGTTGCGTTATCCTCATAACCATAATCCGGTATCGGAGACGTGACCGCTTCGGAGTATGCCTCAATGCCGTCATGAACCAACCTGAACAGGATCGCTTCCCTATAATTTTCAGTCCCAAAACTGGTCGTGAAGGGTCTGAGGAACGGTATCCTGACCCTGTAAAAATTTATCTGCATGATAGTTGTATAATGAGCGAGTTATTTAAACATTCTTCGTTTCTGATTCAATTTTAAGCGTTTACGTACTGCGCATAAGAGAGAATGCGAATGCCAGAAATTCGAAACAGCTAAATGCCTGCATTTGATTGATTGCATGGTATCGAATGGCATTGGATCAGGCTCCGGTGAATAGGCCTGTAAGGGCAAAGCTGTACAGGAGGATCGACGATTCAGTGGAATGCACCGCATGTAGCAGGTACTGCAGGCTGAAACCGGGTAAGACGGGCTTCTGCGGCGTCAGGAAAAATATAGACGGCGATCTATATCTGCTGGTTTACGGCCTGCCAGCGGCCATCAACGTCGATCCAATAGAAAAGAAACCGGTACTGCACATGTATCCCGGGGCCAGAATATTCTCGCTTAGCACCGTGGGCTGCAGCTTCGCATGCCAGTATTGCCAGAACTATGATATAAGCCAGAGAAGAACGATAACCGGATACCATTACGATCCAGAGGATATAGTTGAAGAGGCGCTGAACATGGGATGCCAGGGAATCGCCTACACCTACAATGAACCCAGCATATTCATGGAGTACGCGCATGATATCGGAGTTATAGCAAGAAGGCACGGGCTTATCAACATTTTCGTTACAAATGGCTTCGAAACACCAGAATCGATAGACTACGCCAAGGATTTCTTGGATGCCGCAACGGTGGACTTCAAGGGAAATGCAAGCGATGAGTTCTACAGGAAATACATATTGGTTCCGTCAGCGCGCCCGATATTCGAAACGCTTGCCAACTTGAAATCAGCGGGCATACACGTTGAGATAACGGACCTGGTCGTGCCGGGGGTTGGGGATCGCCTAGAAGATGCACGATCAATGCTGGAAAGGATTATGGATATACTCGGCGAGTACGTGCCCATAAGCTTTCTCAGGTTCCATCCGGATTACCGAATGATGGATCTTCCAGATACGCCAATAGAGACGCTCAGAAAACACCATGACCTTGCGGTCTCCATGGGGTTCAAATATGTGTACGTTGGAAACGTTCCAGGCTATGGCGAGAATACCTACTGTCCGAACTGTGGAAACCTGCTCATAGAGCGTTTCGTTTTTTCGTCAAAGGTCATCGGACTTGACAAAAATGGGAAGTGCAAAAAATGTGGTTATGACCCGCACATTCCCCTTCTGAAGGAGAAAAGGGCCGATTATATTTCATGAGATAATAAATTTTTGAGTGCCTTTGCCTTTTCTATGATCCTCTTCAGATCAACTGGCTTTATCTGCTGTTCTGAATCCGATAGCGCGTTGTCTGGATCGTTGTGCACCTCGATTTCAAGCATGTCTGCACCAGCTGCAACCGATGCAAGGGCCATTGATTCGACAAAATCGCGCCTTCCAGATGCATGGCTGGGATCAGCGCATATGGGGAGGTGTGTTTCTGATTTTGCGTATATTATGCTTCCAACGTTCATGGTGAAGCGTGTTGAATTCTCTATGCCACGCACACCCCTGTAGCAAAGCACAACATTGCCGTTCCCTCCAGACAGTATATATTCAGCAGTTTCCAGCCATTCCTTGGCTGTGTTTCCCATGCCGTTCTTCAGCAGAACAGGCTTCCTCTGCTTTCCCAGAAAGCGCAGGAGATCAAAGTTCTGTGCATTTCTTGAGCCGACCTGCAACATGTCGACCTTATCGAAGTACCTGTAATACTCCGGATTCATTATCTCCGTTACTATTGGCAGGCCGGTTTCTTCCCTTGCCTCAACGAGATACTCTATACCCTTTTCCGCAAGGCCCTGAAAAGAATATGGCGATGTTCTAGGCTTGAATGCACCGCCGCGTATCATGTCTGCACCCGCAGCCTTAACAGATCTGGCAATATCAAGTATCATGTCCTCATTTTCCACGGAGCATGGCCCGGCTGCAACCACCAGGCCCTCACCTATACGCAGTCCTGAAACATCCACGACGCTCTTTTTACGGAATTTCTTGGAATAGAGCCGTTCTCCGCTCTCTCCACCTTCTGGAGATATAAAGACGTAGCTATCGTACAATTTTATCATACGGTATTCTGATCCAGCTTTCTCAAGATCCTCCTGTATCATTTTCCTATCGTTATCATCCCTTGCTATGACTATCATGGTATCACGCCCATTACATCGTTGATCATATCCCTGGCCATACCAGAGAATGGATTCAACCTTATGGTATCCATAACTACCTCCGGGTTCTCTCCCTCAACTATTGAAGCTAGATTCTTTGCCATATCAAAGGATCGGGTATGGTACCCAGCTTCGATCCTTCTGGCCATCATAGACATCAAGTACGGTATTACCATATCGCTGATCATCATTCGATCGTGTTCTTCAGCTGACATGCTGACAAGATCGTATCCCTTGAACATTCCCTCTATTGTCTCTTTATATTTTACGTTTGATATGTCTGTGACGAATATGATCGTCCTGTGCAATCCGTCGTTATAACTTGAAGGCCCGAATAGAGGATGTATGCTGACTATGCTTCCAGAATACTTTCTGAAGACGGACTTAACCGAGGACAACTCCACGTATGTCCGGTCTCTACGTTCTATGTAGCTCATTGCTGCTTTTATGGGAACTGAGAGAAAGGCCAGATCCGCACTATCGTCAATCTCAACGCCGTTCCCTGTCAGTATGGATGAGAGAACCTTTCCCAGGCGTCCGTCTTTTCCTATTATGGCTGCCCTCAGAATATCACCCTCAGAGAATTGCAGCGATTTTTTATTCTGAGCAGATCCGGGAATATCGTCATGCTCTTCCCATCCATCTTAATAGGAAAGCCTGAACCGATGTCCAAGGTATCGTCGCATGGGCCAGCTGATGGAACTGTATGGCCTCCACTAATAGAACAGCCACTGACGAAGCTATCCGGTATCCCAGATCCATGGATCTCTATGCCTGGCCTGCAGAGAAAGAGACCAAGAACAAAGAGAAGGCTATCGCGGTTTCCGGATATCTCTACCGGGCGATCCATTAGAGGCGATCCACTCTGCTCCACGATCGTGGCCTCGAATATGAGATTGAGTACCGGATTCTCGCTGATCAGCTCCCTTCTCACAGCCGCCTCCCTCTCCGGATCCCTTATCTGCATTCCGTTTGCGTTCTTGATGGCCGCGATCTGCCTCGCTAGGGCCATGCGTTCGTTCATCAGAAGAACAAGCTTTCTGGTATTTTCAAGAACTCTGGCCCTTAAATCCTCAAGGTCTATAAAGTGAACCACCAGACTTCATAGTGCGTGAATATGTCTATCATTCTTAAATTTTCCTATGATATTTAGAAAAATAAAAAAATAGAGGAAAAATAAAAGCTATAATTTAATGATAGAATAAACATCGATCGCTTCCCATCTTCATTTCTTCTTCAACTGATCGATCGTATCAGCCATGATCTTAACGTTCATCAGTGCGGGCGTACCAGCCATTATGGCTGCTATGTAAGAGGCTTCTATCATCTCATCTTCAGTGCAACCTGATTCAAGGCATTTCGCAGTGTGATAAGGTATGCACCACTCACACTGCAATGCCAAAGAGAGCGAAAGTGCGATGAGCTCCTTTGTCTTCACATCCAGCGCGCCCTTTCCCAATGTCGATTCCATAAATGATAGGAATCTGTCAGTCAATTCCGGCTTCACTCTCTTGCTCAACCTGAATACATCGTTTATCTCTCCTAGTTTCTCCGAAGCATCCATGATCAATTATGACCCAGTAATACTTCAAATTTGATGAATGTGCAGAATATGCGTATATGAAAAATATTATATCGTAGATCTAATGATCGCTGGATATCTTTATGCAGTAGTATCTTCTGCGTGTATCCGATAGACATATCTGGATATCGATCAAATTAGCATCCCTGAGAACCTTGACGGCATACATCACGGATCGCCTTGAAAGCCCCGTGGATTCCATTATGTGGGCTACATCGGATATCTTTTCGTTCTTCAGATATGAAAATACCAACCTAACGGATAGAGGAAACTCTCTTATGTCCACTGTAGGATACACATATCTTCACCGCCGCCAGATATAAAAAATTTATGATAGATGCATTCTAAAATACTGCAAGTCACCTTCGCAATGCAACATTCCGCTATTCCTTTGTTAAAAAATTCGAATACAGCAAAAAAACATATCGTCCGTTTTACTTTCAACTCTATGATAGAGATAGATGGCAGATCACTGAGGATTGAAGATGTCTACGCCATTGCGGTGGAATACGATCAGGTAAAGATTAACGATGACACGCTCAAGGCGGTTGAAGAGAAACATGAGGCCTTTTTGAAACTGATAAATTCTGGCAAAACTGTCTATGGCGTCAACACAGGCTTTGGAAGCCTTCTCAACGTCCATATTGACAGGGATCAAGAGATTGAGCTTCAGAAGAATCTCATCAGGAGCCATTCATCCGGGGTAGGAAATTATCTTGAAAACAAATACGTGAGGGCCATAATGGTGGTGCGGTTGAACAGCCTTGCAGCGGGCTATTCTGCGGTATCCGCTGACCTCCTGAACATGATGGTCGAGATGCTCAACAGAGACGTTATGCCAGCCGTTCCAAGATATGGATCTGTCGGGGCAAGCGGTGATCTGGCGCCACTGGCACACATAGGCCTGGCGATGATGGGTGAAGGCAAGGCGTTCTACGGGGGGCACCTGATGGATGCCGCCAGAGCGCTGGAAAAAGCAGGCCTCAAGCCGTACCAGTTCAAGGAAAAGGAGGGTGTGGCCCTGATAAACGGCACCTCGTTCATGTCGGGAATACTCAGCATAGCGGTTATGGATGCACACGATACGCTTGAAAATGCCATAAGATCCGCACTCCTCTCATTCGAGGCTCTTGGCGGAACGTCGAAGGCCTTTACTCCATGGATTTTGGGAGCTAGGCCTCATCTTGGTCAGGTGGCAATAGGTAATCGGTTCAGGGAATATCTAAATGGAAGCGATATAGTTAGGAGGGCCGACAGCGTGAAGGTTCAGGATGCCTATACCCTGAGATGCATACCGCAGGTATACGGCTCGGTTGCAGATGTGCTCGACTATGTCGAGAACGTCCTTTCCGTGGAGATAAATTCCGCAACGGATAATCCATTATTCAACGGTGAGGAGGTTGTTTCTGGTGGTAACTTCCACGGTGAACCAGTGGCGCTGGTAGCTGACTTTCTGGCGATAGCGCTGACAGATCTGGGCAATATGGTGGAGAGGCGCATAGCTCGGCTAGTGGACACGAACCTCAGTGGCCTGCCCCCATTCCTGACGCCGGATAGCGGCCTCAATTCGGGTTACATGATACCGCAGTACACCGCAGCAGCATTGTGCAACAGGAATAAAGTATTGGCCTATCCATCATCTGCAGACACAATACCGACATCAGCCAACCAGGAGGATCATGTGAGCATGGGTGCTACGGGATCGCTCAAACTGCTTGAGATCATTGACAATGTCCGCTACATTATAGCGATAGAGTACCTGTTGGGATCACAGGCGCTGGAATTTACGGATAAGGGGACGTCCCCCTCCACGAGAAAGATCTATGAAAAGGTAAGGGAGAAAGTAGAAAAGCTGGAGCATGACAGGCCGCCTTCCTTCGATATAGAGACAATAAGGAAGATGATGGACATGAAGGAATTCATATCCGTCCTTCCGTGAACTCCTGCCCAGCTGAGACCAATAGGCCTTATGAAGATCTTCGAGGCTTGGCAAAATCAGTGAAGCCTCGATATTCGAGTATGAGATACACGAACTTCCACGATAGAGAAGTTCATAGTCATTTTACGTATGTTCAAATATAGGTAAGACAGGCGCTGTTCGAATTCACCCCTGTGAGAATCGTCATGAAATATGGCGATTTATGCGTCAAGAAGAAGCCCCACTGCTTAAGCTGAGGAATAACCCACAACGCTTGCTTCAGGCTTCCGCATCATAAAAAATTTTAGAAGGTTAAAAATTCATAGTCTTTCTCAGCAAGATCCTTTATGATCGGACCAACCATGTCCACCTTCAGATTCTGCACTTTCTGTAGATCCGTGGTTATGTTGAAATTGTTAGCCACTACCTGGCATGCCACGGGTTTTTCACCAAGTGATGCAAAATCATCAAGCAACTTAAGCACGTCCTTATCGCCTTCTGCCACGAGCTTCTCTACAGGGCCAAAGAGTATCAGCCTCACATCGTTGAACAGCTTGTTCTTCTTGGCCACATTGGCAAACGTTAAGGCTGTGAGCACCTTTTCCTTTTCGTTTTTACCGGATGAAACTATCACAGCTATGTTTTTCATAATTAAATCAATTATAAATTGATATTTAATACTATTGAGACCACAGCTGATAAAAATTAGCCCTCATACGATCATGTTTCCTCTACGGCAAATTTTCCAATATCACTTATCCTCTCTGGCTTCATGCTACCGTAGGCGAACCCGAAGATAGTAGCGAAAAGGACGTAGGCAAGTCCTATTATCACTGCGGCCGTGATGGGGTTTCCTTCGGTGATCGATGTCACGGCTGAATAGTATATTATCACAGCGCCTGCCACTATCGACAGCACGGGCAGAACCATATGAGAGATAGCATTCAACTTCAACCGCATCTTACGTATATATAAAGGTAGAGATGCGTTCACAAGAAGATGTGTGAACAGCAAGGCGAATATGTTTATGGAAAAGAGGATCAAGGCACCTTCAAATGGACCGTAGACGAGAGAAGGTACAATCGCTATTACTATGCCGCCTATCTCCAACAGGAGCACTGAAATGTACGGAGAATGATGGGTTGGATGCATCTTCGTAACGCTATCCGGAAGGACGCCATCTCTTCCCAGAGAGTAAATTACACGTGAAACGGAGGACATGAGGGAGACATTAGAACTCAGATAGCTGTTGACGGTAAGCACAATGAGTATGATCCCGGCCACTATACCCCCATACCTCTCAAATATTATGACACCAGGATCAGGAAGCGATGAGAACGATGACATATTAGATACCCCGAACCCGATGGTTAAGGCATATGCTGGCAACAGGAGTGCGGCCAAAAGCACTAGCATGGAGATCCAAATAGATCTGCGTATCGTTCTTATTGATCCTTTTGTTTCTTCAGCCAATGTTATAACCGTTCCGGATCCTGCAAAGAGCGGTATTGAGAAGATCATTGCAAAGAATAGAAGCGAGAAATCGCCACTGATAGGTTTAAGAGTAAAAACGCTGAACGTGTTTGCAGAACCCGCACGGATAGCTATGATCAGGCTCATTATTATGAGAAAGCCAATTTCAATGGATGCGCTGATCATAGAATAATTCAGGGAGGGCCTCAATCCTCTATAACCTAGATAGAAAGTGAAAAATGCAACAATCGCTACGAAAGCTATCCAGATGTACGGAATGTGCTCAAGTGAAGGCGATACATAGTAGAGGAATGTGGCAAATCCAAGAAGCCCAAAAGCTGCAAGCGAGAAGAACTGGAACATGACATACCAGAGCGCGGTGACGAAACCCGCCCTGTTACCCATTGACTTCGCAACATAACCGTAGTAACCTGAAGCGCTTCCAGTGTATTTTGAAAACTGATAGTTTGCGTTCAGAAACAGGAAGTAAACCGCCCATGCAAAGAGTACAGCCAGCGGTGTGCTACCCGCAGCGAAGCCTGCTGTGATAACGAGGAGTATGGCCACGTCAGCTGCAGGCGCTACATAAGAAACCCCCTGAAATATTGCCTGAGGTAATCCTATCTGATTTGGCTTCAGACTCTGAGATTGCATAGTATATCATGAAATTAAATATATTTAAATTTCACTATATGTTTATAATCTTTTAACTCATATATGAATTACAAATAATTTGCAAAGAAATAAATAAAGACATACAATTTATATCTATGGAATCAAAGGTAAGAGAAATACATGCTCCGCGGGGAAAAACGCTTAACACGAAGGGTTGGGGGCAGGAGGCTGCCCTCAGGCTTCTGATGAATAACCTGGATCCTATGGTTGCCAAGGATCCGGCAAATCTCATAGTTTATGGAGGAAAGGGAAAAGCGGCTAGGAACTGGGAAGCTTTCGATAAGATCGTCCAGGAGCTCAAGAGGCTCGAAAATGATGAAACTCTGCTCATTCAGTCAGGCAAGCCCGTAGGAGTATTCAAGACAACAAAGGATGCCCCAAGGGTGCTCATAGTCAATGCACAGATCGTACCGCATTGGGCCACAGATGACGTCTTCTGGGATCTTGAGGCCCGTGGCCTGACCATGTTTGGCCAGATGACCGCTGGATCGTGGATCTACATAGGAACGCAGGGTGTGCTGCAGGGCACATATGAAACGCTCTCAGCCTTAGCTAGGAAGGAATTCGGAAAGGATGATCTTTCAGGAAAATGGGTTCTGACATCTGGTCTGGGAGAGATGGGCGGAGCACAGCCCTTGGCAATAACCATGAACAATGCCTCCGGCATAGTTGTGGAAGTAGATGAGGAGAAGATCAGGAGAAGGCTGAGGGACAAATACCTTGATACATGGACGGAGAGCCTTGATGAAGCGCTGAAGATGAAGGATGAGAGCCTTGCCGAGGGTAAACCAACATCCATAGGCCTGCTTGGAAATGCCGCCACCGTTTACGACGAACTGATGAGGCGCAGCATAGTGCCTGATGTGGTTTCGGATCAGACAGCGGCGCATGACCTTAACCTTGGCTACATACCGGAAGGATATACAGTGGAAAGTGCTGCAAAGTTCAGGAATGAGAACAAGGAAGAATACATAAAGAAGGTCTATGCATCCATAGTCAAGGAAGCTAAGGCAATACTGTGGTTCCAGAGGCATGGGTCGAAGACGTTTGACTATGGCAACAACTTCAGAACGAGGGCGCTGGAGGGCGGAATGAAGGATGCCTTCGAGATACCTGGATATGTACCTGCCTATATACGCGATCTATTCGCAATAGGTTCAGGCCCGTTCAGATGGGTTGCCCTGTCTGGAGACCCGCAGGATATCTACAAGATCGATGACGCCATAATAAAGAACTTCCAGAAGGATCAGCATCTTGTGAGATGGATAAAGCTTGCAAAGGAACGCGTTCATTTTCAGGGCCTTCCAGCAAGGATATGTTATGCCAGCTATGGCGAAAGGGAAGAGATAGGGCTGATGATAAACGACATGGTGAGATCCGGAGAATTACAGGCTCCGGTCGCCATTGGCAGGGATCATCACGATACTGGATCGGTGGCCTCGCCATACAGGGAAACGGAGAAGATGAAGGACGGAAGCGATGCCATAGCAGACTGGCCCATACTCAACGCACTTCTAAATGCAATCTCAGGCGCGACATGGGTATCGGTTCATCATGGCGGCGGCACAGGTATAGGAAATGCAATACACGCTGGATTCGTCATAGTCGCTGACGGAACTAAAGATGCAGAGGACAGGATAAAACGCGTTCTCAACGCGGATCCTGGCATAGGCGTGATCAGACACGCCGATGCTGGATATGAATCATCGATAGACATAATAAAGAAGGGCCCGAAGTTCAGATATCCCTACATAAACTGATCATGAGAGCGCTGACTAACCTTTCCCAGATAGCCACTGGGGAAGGCAGATCATTTCTCTCGGGTGAGAGGCAGGCAGATGTAAAGGTGTATGAGAACCACTCGATACTCATACACAACGGAAGTATTGCGGAAATAACAAGGGCTGTTCCTCCAGGCGTGAACGAGATCGACTGCGATGGTGGAGTTGCAGTGCCCGGTTTCGTGGATCCCCATACGCATATAGCCTTTGCCGGCAACAGAGTTCAGGAATTCTACCTGCGTATCAATGGCGCTAGCTATCTGGACATACTTAGGTCTGGACATGGGATATACAGGACGATAAGGGATACGGTAAACGCCGATGAAAATCGCATTTTAACGGAAACGATCTCCAGGGTATGGTCTGCGGTGAGGAGAGGAACAACTACAATGGAGATGAAGACTGGCTACGGACTCGACCAGAGGGGGGAGGAGAAGATCCTGTCCGCCATTGAAACCATAAAGAACACCGGTCCCATTAACGTTGTTCCCACTTACCTTGCCCATGTCGTTCCGCAGGATGTGCAGGAGAATGCCTATGTTGAAGGTATTGTGGAAACTGTGAAAAGGAACAGGCGGAGAATATCCTATACGGACGTATTCTGCGATGCAGGTGCATTCAGTCCGGAAGCTTCCAGGCGTTTTCTTGAGGCGTCCATTTCACTGGGGATTCCGGTCAGAATTCACGCCAACGAGATAGACAATATTGGTTGCGTCAAGAAAACAAGGGGATTGCCAATAGTATCGTACGATCACATGATACACTTCGATGACGCGGACCTTGACATCGTTAAGGAAAACGGATCTTCCATAACTCTTTTGCCCATAACCGTTTTCGCGCTGAACGAGATCTACCCTGACGCAAGGAGGATCATAGATCGTGGCATTCCAGTTTCCATAGCTACGGACATATCACCACTCAACATGAACAATGACATGATATTTGCCATGCATCTAGCTGTGAGGAACAACCATATGAATGCAGAGGAGGTTCTAAATGCCGCGACGATCAACCCTGCCGCTTCATTGGGCTTGGCCGAAAGAAAGGGGACCATTGAAAGGGGAAAGGATGCTGATCTGGTCGTTCTCTCTGCAAGAAGCTACGATGAGATCCCATACCTGTATGGTCTTGACATAGTATCCATGACTGTATCCCGAGGAAGGATCCTTTACACTAGAGGCGATCATGGTATCACAGATACTAGGGAACCGTAGCCCACGACCTCAGAGTAATCACCAGTGACGTCGCCGGAATTGGAATGGTTGAGGAATATCATCTTTCCACCTCTTTTCTTGGTATAGTACATGAGTGCTGCTATGGCCCCGTAACCGCAAGCGGTGACGTTCTCAGATTCCAGTATGGAATAGAATTTCTCCAGATCGAGCGCAAGTATCGCCGAGATCAGATCCATGTCCTTCTTCTCAACACGCTTGGCGTCCTCGTAATGCGTGAAGTCTGAACTTGCTATGAAGACGAACTGATCCTCAATCTTCAATAGCGCTTCGCCTATGTCCCTTGCAACATCCATCTCCTGATCGCCAAGTATGACGGGCACGAACCTGAAATCATCGCCGAACAAATATTGGAGGAAAGGTATCTGAACCTCCACGGAATGCTCCATAAGATGGGATTCCTCGTCCTTTACGATGTAATTAGAGTTTCTGTAAAGGGCGTCTGCAATGCGATCGTTTATCAACGCATCGCCGAGTGGCGTGGTCCATTCGCCCTCGGGATACAGTGACGCATACGGAGTCAGCGGTCTATGGTTAGGCCCTATAATTACGAAGTCTCTTATGGCAGTTTTTTCAATGGCACGGTAAGAGTACATGGCCGTGCGGCCTGAGTATATTATGCCGGCATGCGGCACAACAGCCCCTATCACGGTTCCAGCTATATGCTGTTCCGGGATCGCGAACGATGATAGCAGGGAGTAGAGTTCGTCCTTCCTTTCAGGATAGAAGTAACCTGCGACGGCAGGTTTCCTCTTCATCGTTTTTCCACCACCCCTTCAGGATCCCTTTCACCGAACACCGTTGCCTGGAACTTGCTTATCTTCACCTTTTTGTATTTCCAGCATCCCTCCCAGAGGCCAGCCTTCTCGCACAGAGCCTCGAGGAACTCCTCCGGGTTCATACGGTATTCCGTAGCTACCTGTGGCAGCAGGAGGCCGCTGGCCCCATTGTAAACCGCTATCAGTCCATCTCTTCCTATGTGCACTGCCTTGGGCCTGTCCTCCGGATTTACCGTTATCTCCACCGGTTGCGTCAGTATAGAAACTTCGAATGTAACATGCGGGAGTTCGTCGATATTCATCGGATCGAAACGCGGATCCTCAGTGGCAGCGTAAATGCTGCTCCTTATTATTCCCTCCCCAAGCGGATAGTATGGCTCTGGGAAACCTATACACCCTCTGAGCGTATTTCCAGGATAGGTGTTGATGGTTGTAAATACTCCATGCTTCTCCTGAAATATTGGATCGGATGGGGGATCCGGAAGCTTCTCATTCCTGAGATATGAAGAGGCGGCTGCCCTTGCCAGTTTGACCGCCTTCTCACCGATATCGAGGCTTATATCAACTTCAGCCATTGACATAATGAGATCATGCAAAATCAATCTATAAATGTGATCCAGTTATCAGGCAACACGCTGACGGTTCTATGATAAACTAATATGGTTTCTCTGTCAATCATGGACAATTTCTGATGCCGCATGAAAAAGATTTAACACCGATTCATGCATGCTAAACCAATATGAGGAGAGAGATCAGGGACGAAACGCTTGAGATTTCACGCAGGATATACGAGTATGCCGAACTGGGCAGCCAGGAATACAGAAGCTCAAGGCTGATGGCAGAACACCTTTCTAGGCACGGATTCACGGTGGAAATGCCGTATGGAGGAATGGAGACCGCCTTCAGGGCCACATGCTATAGAGGTGGTCCTTCTGTAGGGGTGCTGGCCGAGTACGATGCGCTTCCTAATGGACATTCCTGTGGACATAACCTGATCGCTGCCTGGGCCTTCGGCACAGCAGTCACGCTGTGCGAGGATTTTGGAATCTCCGTAACAGTCTTCGGAACACCGTCTGAGGAGGGCATCGGCCCGTATGCAGGAAGCAAGGCCATACTTGTGGAGAAGAACCTGATCAGAGACGTAGAATTCGTAATTGGCATGCATCCTGACGACAGATGGGCAGTTGGTTCAGTGTCTCTTGCAGATCTCACGATAGAGGCAGAATTCACTGGGAAATCGTCCCATCTCCTCGGGCCTGATTACGGCATAAACGCACTAACGCCTGCGATTGAAACCTATATAGCGCTTAACAACCTCCGTTCCTCCATCTCCGATCTCAAGCGCCCGATAATAGGCATGATCATCAAGGAGGGTGGCAAGGCATCAAATGTTATACCCGATCGTTCTGTTATGGAGATAGATCTGAGATCTTCTAAACGCAGATATCTGGACGATCTGGCTGCGAAAGCGAAGGATATTATCGGAAACATATCAAGGATGCATGGCTGCGATCTCAGGATAAAGGATGTCACACCTGTATACGAGGAATATATAAGCAATGAGACCATAGACAACACGCTTGAAGAGGAGCTCAGATCGCGCGGCATCGAACCGGTGAATATACATCGCATCAACGAGGCTGCTATGGGAAGCACCGATGAGGCAAACATCAGCCATATAATACCGACAGGCCACATAGACGTGAAGATCGTGCAACCATCCATACCTGCACACACCGATGAGTTCAGGATGGCCGCAGATCCTGATAGGGCTGGAGATGCACTCATGATCGCCATCGAAGCCACCGCAAGTGCAGCAACAAAGATCATAAGAGACCGCAATTTGATGAAGAAAATGAAAAACGAATTCAAGGAGGCGGTCAGATGAGGATAAGACCACCAAGGCTGAAGGAAGGGGACGAAATAAGAATAATAGCACCTGCTAGCGCACCTGATATGAAGAACCTCTCAAGATCCATAGCTAGGCTTAAGAAATCTGGATACAGAGTCACACTGGGCAGGAATATAAAGAAGCTCATGCAGATGAACCAGCTGGCAGCTCCAGATACCAGCAGGCGGGATGAGCTCATGGAAGCATTCCTTGACGATCATGTGAAAGCAATCTTCTGCGCAAGGGGTGGCTACGGATCCATTCACATACTCCCGCTGATCGATTACGACGCAATAAGGGATCATCCGAAGATATTCGTCGGTTACAGCGATATAACTGCGCTGCATCTGGCACTCAATGCAAAGGCCTCCCTGATAACATTTCATGGCCCCATGCCTGCAGCGGATCCTGACAAGTTCTCAAAAACTGACTTCAAGGATTTCATAGATATACTCAAAGGAGAAACAACACATCTGAATTCTGACGTTGAAAGGATAGTTCGCTATATAATCCAGGGAAAGGTGGAGGGCCTGAGCATGGGTACAAACCTCTCCGTTTTCGCATCGCTTATAGGCACAGGTTATCTGCCGGATTCCCAGGGAAAGATTCTGTTCGCTGAGGATACTGGAGTGACGTCGGGCGATATAGATCGCTATCTGTTCACGATGAAGCTTGCTGGCATTCTTGACAAGTTCTAAGGCTTTGCGTTTGGAGAATTCAAAAGCTACGTGGATCCGGAAGACCCAATGCCCTTCGTTGAGGATATAATAGAAATGTACATGAATTCCCTTAAGAAGGTCTCCATATACGGGCTTCCATTCGGGCATGGCGAAGATCAGATGATGATACCGCTGAATGCCAGGGTGCGGATTTCATACGAAGAACCCTATGTGGAATTGCTGGAGAACGTCGTGGATTAATTTTCACGCGTATATCGGAATGGGGCCCTCGTAAAAATAGAGCGAGTAAATGGCATCAAAAACTTGACAATACAATCACTGATTTTTTGTCCTGCTACTTATCCTTGGTTTTGGGATTATAACAACCAAGGCAATGATACCTATAACGAGAAGAGCCAACCCCCATTCAAATTCACCCCTGTTGATGCTGTCTATAACGGATTTTATGACAAGACCAAAGAGGTATCCACCCACTATTATGAATACCACTGCTACGATCCCAGTAATGAATTTAGCCGTTATCCTGAATGCCATGCACGCACCTCATTTTTGTCGTCAATCGCGTGCTCTTAGGATGTTCATCAGATACATCATCAATGGGCATCTTTGATGTGGCCCCTGAAGTTCGACTTGATCTTTTGATGCACGCGATAATATATATCGAGACGCTATTTAAATCTTGTTTACGCCTCTTTGCAAATTTTCAAAGAAGAATAGCAGTGCATGGCATGAACTGACAGAAGATACTGCTTCAGCAGATGAATCTGCACCTTTGTTTATTGGCAAGGCCAGGCATCTAAATTGTTGTGAATAGGCCAATGCGATATCGAAACTGAACTTCGCCAATAACTGCTATGCCCATAACAAATTATTTGTGAGCCACTCCTATGCCGAGGCATCGGAGCTTCTTCCTGATTCATAGACCGACTTCTGCCTGTACGGATATATACCGGACAAGCCCGAGGTGGCGATCTCCACAGGCGTTAATTCGGACCGCACCAGCCCTACTTTTATTAAACCGAATATTAATACGTTTATTGCTGCGTTCAGATCCCTGTCAATTTTCAAGCCGCAGACATCACATCTGTAAGTCCGATCTGACATCTTCAGATCACGCTTTATGCTGCCGCAGTTTGAACACATCTTCGATGAGGGATCGAACCTTCCTATTTTTATCAAATTTTTACCAAATTTATCCGCTTTCCACTTTAACTTTTCCACGAATGCGTACAGGGAAACATCTGCCAAACTCTTAGCAAGACTGTGCAACCTCATCATGCCCTGTACGTTGAGATCCTCGATGAAGATCGTATCATAACGCTTGGCTATCGCTGTTGATACCTTATCGAGGAAGTCTTCACGCATATAACGGATCTTTCTATACTTCTTCTGTATCTTTGTTCTGTGCTTCTCGTAGTTCCTTGATCCCCTTTTCTTCTTCGATAGCTGTTTTTGCAACCTCTTTATCCTCTTTTCCACCTTCTTGCTAGGCCTTGGGTTCTCAACGCCTATACCATCAGCCAGTGTAGCGAATCTCATCGATCCCAGATCGATGCCTATGGCGTTCGCTGATGATGGTTCCTTCTTCTCTGGTAATTCTTCGTCTATTTCGTAGTATATCGAACAGAAGTAATCACCTGCATCTTTTCTTATGATTATTTGATTTATGTCTTTTATTTCCTTTAATTTATCCTTCGATCCTCTGAAGCGTATACCTTCATTGAATTTGGGGAAGCGTATGATGTTTCCTTCGATAATTATATGCTGTGGTACTGCGAAATAATCGTTTTTACCCTTCTTTTTGAACTTAGGATGATCCGCATCCTTGTGGAAGAAGCTGGTGAATGCATTGTCTAAGAAACGCAAGGACATCTGTAAAGATTGGGAGTTTATCTCGTATAGCCATGGGTATTGTTTTTTAAGATCTGTAAGCATTTTAGCTGTATCGATATAGTTCAAAGAGGACTTTTTAGCGTTCTTATGCTGTATGTAGTATTCGTCACGCTTCTTAAGGAAATAGTTGTAGACGAAACGGCAGCTGCCAAAGTGCCTTTCAAGGAGTATCTTCTGTTCATCGTTTGGGTATAACTTCACTTTGGCAGCTGTAATCATCTATTGTAGAAATATTATAAGCATTCATATAAATTTCCATTGGTGGAAGTCTGTGTATCTCATCGCTGAAGATCAGAGTTTTAATGCTTCACCTAAACCCTAACTTTATTATAAATAATAGAATATTGGACATTAAATGAATTGCATAGAATTCCATGAGGTGACCAAATCCTTCGGAACTAAGAAAGCTCTGGACGGACTATCATTCGACATTGAATGCCAGGAGAGCGTGGCACTTATCGGACCTAACGGGGCTGGAAAAAGCACCACACTGAAGATCCTTGCCGGCCTCATAAAGCCAGATTCCGGAGACGTCAATGTGGGTGGCTTCGACCCCGATTCGATCGAAGCAAAGAGGATTATGGGCTATCTCCCAGAAGACGCCTCGCCTTACCTAACGTTGAGTGTAAAGGAGAACCTGGAATACATCGGTGCCCTGAGAAAAGCTGAGGATCTGGAGCAGAAGGTGGAATTCCTGCTGAATTTAATGGAGCTTAACGAATACAAGAACAGCAGGGTGAGCACTCTGTCAAGGGGAAACAGGCAGAAACTGTCCATTGCACTGGCCATAATCCATGACCCAAAGATAATGCTGCTTGACGAGCCTCTGAATTATCTCGATATACCTACGCAGGAGAAGATAATAAAGTACTTCAACAGCATGAACGCAACCTTTCTTGTTTCAACTCACATAATGTCCATAGCTGAAAGGTTCACAAGACGGGCGATCATCATAAACAACGGGAAGCAGATATGGACAGGACAGATAGATGAACTAAAGGAGATGAGCAGGGAAGAGAACCTGACGATAGAAGGTGTGATTTCAAAGATAATGGGTGGACTATGAAAAGATCGCTGTTTTCACTCATACTCAGAACGCGAGTTTCCTCCTCTTTCCTCGTGGTAATAGGAATTTTCCTGGCGCTGGCTGCTTTCGTTATAATCTTATCCATTCCCATAGCTAGACCAATAAGTTCTCAATTTCCTGTGTTTTTGGGAATCTTCAGCTTCATCTCGTTCATAACAATGATCGGAACTGCCCTCATATTGAAGAAATCGGACTTCGATTTTCTCTTCACATCACCCATCCCGGCAAGAAGACTGTCGCTTGATTTCTTTCTGGCCGCTCTCATCATAAACTCAATGTACGCGTTCTTCCTGATGTATTTTCTTCCATCACTTGAATATCCTGCTTTTCTTGTTCCTGCCGCCATCGACCTCTGGCTGGTGATGGTGATCAATGTCTCGATTGCAACGTTGATGAGAAAGCTGAAGATAAGGAACAGACTGATCGCGATAGGCTTCATTCTGATCTGGTATCTGCTCCCGGGTTTCGTTCGTTTTCCGTATTCACCAACGTCAACATTTGCTGGATATCCCATGTACGGAACCGTTATTGATGTTGTGCTGGCCGCTTCTCTCGTCCTTTACAATATCATGTATCCTCCGAGATTGGCATACTACTATCGATCCATTACTCCCAGAACTTCAAACATAAGGAGATCCATAAGCTTTGCAGGAACGAGCCAAATAGGGGCAATATACAGGTTCAACCTCAAGATGGTAGGCGGAGCCTCAACGATCAGGATCGGTTCCCTATCAAGAAACTACGCAGGGAGGGTGAACATTGGGCTTGCCCTGTGGATGTCGATTGCCGTGGCTGTACTCTACGGCATAGCATTCATATTCATACCACGGGCATTAAGATCTATGATAGAGATCTATTACATTGTCTATGGGATAGCCATTTATCCGCTTATGAGAGGGGTGGGCTGGATACAGACAGAAAGAATATGGCTTGCACTTATGTCGCTGCCAGCAACCGTCTATTTCAGGCATATGGCACTGGCTAAAGCAGTTTCAACGATAATTATACTCATGCCGCTCGTCATCGTAAACATGATCCTTTTCCTCCTCCTGAGAGAGGATCTGTTCGCCGAGATAGCTGTGATGACGCTTGCAGTATCGCCCTCAGTACTGATACTTGGCTTTTACCTTGCCGGCTTTGTGAACCCATACCAGATAATAGATATAGGAGAGCTGCCGCCTTCATCGCGGTATTCCGGAAGGAATTTTGTGATTGGATTCGTCATTGCTCCTGTCACAGCGATAGCCATTCTATCGGTTTTTATTCCAGGCCTTTACCTGTACGCGTCCGTTTCATTCATAGCCATGGCAGCCATACTGATAGCGATACCCGGTATTCAGAATAGGCTCAAGAAGGCAATACTATCCCATAACCTTCTCTAGTTCCTTGTTTTTCTGCCACCAGCAATAAAGTTATAAGCCGCATAAACGGAATATCGATCTGTGGCCGATCGGATTCGATTAAAATTTAAGCATACGCCATGTCATTGGAAATAGTTTGAATTTAACCATTCCATAATTCTGTACTCTGCTTTTCTCCTGTGCTCCGTGAAGGTAGATTGATTCATGCCCAGTTGATTGGCAACTTGAGCTGAAGATGCTTTTCTGGGAACATCATAATAACCAAGCTCAAATGCTCTGATTATTACCTTCCTTTGTTTTCCAGTTAGTATTCGAAGGGGCGACGAACTTAATTTGTCCCTGCCCACCACGGAAATCACCTTGAATCTATTTATCTTATTCTCGAATTCTTTCAGGAAGGCTAAGCTGGAAGATTCACCCAATAATCCAAAAGTTACTCTAGGAACAAGATACAGGGAGCCTACGCATGCCGTGTGAAATGGTAAAAATGAGGAATTGCCGATATAAATTATCTGGAGTCAGTTGAAACCGACTTCAGATCACATTTAACAGAGCAAAAGTGTATGAATGAAATGATACCAGAAGGTAGTTGCCATAGTATTTGGAATTCGCAAAAATTGCAATCAGGTGTTGGTCATTCATTAAAGACTATAGAAAATTTCGCATCACAAGGACAAATCCATACCATGCACCATACTAGCCTGCAGGTCATGTGATAACAATAGATTACAAAAGAGAAGCCAACAGACGTACAACGCCGTATCTTGACTAATAGAAGGGGCTGAAATCAATGGTGCTTTTATTGGGCAGCCATACCGGCAGATCACGGAATCCCATGCTGTTATATACTGCAAATAGGATTATGACCGTCACGATGAATATGAGCATGCTTGTCCTTTTTATCGCATCAATTGAGTTTTCATTTCTGTTACTCTATGACAGCTGTAGATAACATACTAAACTTATATAGGATTGGCTAATCACTATTCTTACTGCCTTAATTTTCCTCAGTGTGGTAGCTGGATATATATGAAGTCACGGGTAAGGAACCAACAAAAGATATGTATGGATCGGAGAATAGAACAATTCAATGGCCTCGTTGAAACGCTAAAAATGGAATAAAGTCAGATTTTGTATAAGGCATGAAAACAAGGTTCTTACTGCATTCAGGCGTTTAAGCTGTTTCAGAACACAGGGATACGATTACACATATGGTGGCGAGAGGGTTCGAGTTATTTCAAACTGTTAGAGAGAGTTCGTAAAATTTATACCCTTTTCGTTTATAACAGACATCTGGTTATTGAGATGGCAAAGAAAATCAAATGCCCAAAGTGCGGAGAAATTTTCAAGAAACCTAATTGGGGCTTGAAACCTATTGAGTACAAGGCCGGGATAAGAGTTCCAGGCGGCCTTGTTTCTCTCGGAGCAATCATAACGTGCCCAAAATGTGGCTTTGAGGGGCCACTGAAGGAATTTGAACCTGTTGAAGGGGAATGATTGTGAGCGGTGTCAGAAAGACCATCAATTGCAGCTGATCATTTTTCCACAGGATATTCAGGAAAGGAAGTCTTACACGACATCAGCTTTAACATATCCGTACCGGGCATATATGTTGTTCTAGAGGAGAATGGTTCCGGTAAGACCACAGCCTTGAGATTAAATTTAGTGGCATTTTCTATAGATATAAGGAGATTCTTATGGTATGGTATTTATATGGAATATTTTACTTATATGAAGCATGCAGAATTTGTTCTCATACATGCTTTATTTGATTTATGGTTTATTGGTAATTTTAATAGGTTACGTTGTATTGAATATATTCAGGCAGGATAGAAAATACGGAAGTACGTTGATCTGTCCGGATTGTGATACAGCTTTCAAGAGACCAATAATAACTATTAGAGATGGATCTTTCGGGAAAAGTATCTATCCATATGGCCTAGTACAATGTCCAAAATGCAAAAAGCTTCATCGAGTCGAAGACTGCAGGAGAAATCCAAATACTTTACATTAAATTTCCGGCGAGGATCTTAGAAATACCCTATTGATGAATTATCGCATCTCTATTACTTCTCAACTTCATCGTTTGTTGTTTCTAAATATTTCAATGATTTATTGTAAGATTCCATGATCTCTTCTATTATATCCGGCGGCAACCTTTTGTTCGTGCTGTATCTCGCTTCGATATCGCCCCTATGACCTATGAAACTGCCTCCAGGGATGCGATATCAATCCCTTTGATTCTGCTATATCAAATGCTGTTGAGAAATAAGCCCTCAAAACGTATGGTCTCATCTTTAATCCTGCCAGTTCTATTGCTTGTATTATATCCCTTGTAACCAATGTTGTCCTTAAAAAATCATTTTTCCTGATGCTTCTGGAATCAAATTGCAATAGTGGTGAATCATAGGTTAATTCCTCTCCATTCTTTCTTCTTTCATCTAGGTATTCCTTTATGTATGTTGCTCCTTCCCTGCCTATGGATGTAAAATACTGATGCTTTGCCTTACTCAATTTTTGTTTTACAACAACCATAGCAGGTATTTTATCGAATGTTATCTCATCTGATATGTGCAGTTCCTTTATATCGCCCAGCCTCAATCCATCTGTGCCCTCGTAATTGCCTAAGCTTTCAGGTCTCAAGCCTGAAAATGCCATTAGGGATATTGATAACCTTGCCCTTGATGTTGCCTTTCTCAATTTTCATACTATCTTTTAACGTCTTTATCAAAAAGTAGCCCTTTATACTTTGGTTGAATAGTCATAGATAAATAATACCTTCATGCATATAAAAGGTATTCGATTAATAAATTAAGTGGGCCCGACCGGGATCGAACCGGTGATCTCCGCCTTGTAAGGGCGACGTCGTAACCACTGGACCACGAGCCCGCATTGTGGAAATATCAAAGGCAATAAAAACATAACGATTCTTGGAAAAATGAAGCTTCTCTCAAAAGGAGATGCATATGGAAACCTATTTATTGGATAGATATCATGCATACGCATGATCTTCGTCATATTTGCGAAGAAGAGTATCAGATTTCCTGGGAAGCATTCTGCTATAATAAATGGGCACAGAATGATAGATATTGTTGCTTCAAAATTGAAAAATCACGGCGAGGTCATACTTTACTCAAAGGATCCGGAACTCAACTGCGACATATGCAGGGTTGTCAGGGATACAACGGACGGCATAATCACGGACTCCGTCCTGAGCGCTATAGACAGGTTCGGTACATTCTTCGCGGTTGCAGGTGATATGCCGTTCATAACGGATGGCATAATAGAAAAGATCGTGCGCTCGTACGATGGCAAGCCCACATTTCCTATACATGCGGATGGACTTATAGAGCCACTGTTTGGCATATACACCGATGCCATCTATGAAGCTATGCGCGATTACATCGAATCTGGAGGAGAGAGCCTTATAGGATTTCTGAGCATGATGGATATAGACCGCGTTCCCATAGAAGAGGAGGAGGAAAAGTTCTTCGTAAGCGTAAATTACCCCGAGGATATCAAAAAATATGCGGATCTGCTTAATAATACATGATCGCTGTATGATTTATCTATACATTAATAATACTATTATAATTTGACAAACTATATATAGTTTAAATATGATACATATAGCAATGCAGGGTTATACAGATGCTTCTGATATGATAAGATCATCCATAAGGGAATTCGTCCAGCGTGAGGTAGAACCGATCCGATCTAAAATTGATAGGGACGATTATTTTCCAATTGATAAATTCAGAATGATGGGCAAGATGGGCTATCTTGGCGTGACCGTACCTCCTGAATATGGCGGCAGTGGAGCAGGTTACGTTGCACAGGCAATAATTGAGGATGAACTTGGCTATTCATCGCCATCGCTGGCGCTGTCATATGGCGCTCACAGCAACCTGTGCCTTGACAACATATACAGAAACGGGTCAGAATACATAAGGGAGACCTTTGTCCCGAAGCTGGCCTCCGGCGACTACATAGGATCGCTGTGCCTCACCGAACCTGGATCTGGATCGGATGCTCTTGCCATGTCAACTCATATCGATGAAGTTGATGGGGAACTTTACCTTTCAGGAAGCAAGATGTTTATCACCAATGCCCCCTATGCAGACCTCTTCCTCGTTCACAGCAGGGACGGTGATGGATATTCATCTGCTATAGTTCTAGCTAGTGATGCCGGATTCAACAGGGGGAGATCGCTTGAGAAAATGGGCATGCGTGGTTCGCCAACCGGAGAGATATTCTTCAACAGAGTCAGGATCGAACCTGGCAGGATAGTCGGAGGCAGAGGATCAGGTAAAAAAATAATAATGTCTGGGCTGAACTCTGAGCGCGTGATACTTTCATTCATATTCATAGGCCTGGCAAGGCGGGCCATAGATGAGGCTGTGAACTATGCCTCACAGAGGAAACAGTTCGGGCAGCACATCGCAGACTTCGAGCTCATCCAGGAGAAGCTCTCCTATATGTATGTGAGGTATGAGGCCAGCAGGATGCTTGCCTTCAGGGCTCTGGAGAAGCTGCAGTTCGATATGATGGATCCAATAGACGCTGCTTCAGCGATCATGTATGCGTCAGAATCAGCAGAATACATAGCAAGAGAAGCAATTCAGATATTCGGCGGATACGGATACATCAAGGATACTGGCATAGAAATGCTGCTGAGAGACGCGATACTGGGGCAGATAGGTGCTGGAACAACTGAGATAAGGAAGCGCGTTATCGCCAGATCCCTCGTGAGGATGTACGAACAAGGCAGAAGGATCGAGTGATCGATCCGATTGAATGGATAAATTTGTCATTATTTATTATGAATGAACTAGATATGCAAAAACTGTTATATATATTAATTCACTGGTACATTTATGTTCTATTATAAACCGTCGGATGAAGCCATCGCGGAGACCAATCTTGGTCGATTCGCTTCATCCCTTGGGATGACCGTTAGAGAACTTTACGATAGGGCAGACAAGGATCCTGAATGGTTCTGGCCAAGGGTCATAGATAATCTCGGCCTGGAATTCTTCAAGAGATTCGATCATGTCATGGATCTATCTGAAGGTGTACCATGGGCTAAATGGTTCACCGGCGGCAGAATCAACATTGAGTACAATGCTGTGGAACGCTACTCCGATTCCGAAAAGACTGCCATAGTTTACGAATCTGAGGGCGGCGATATATCAAGGATATCCTACTCGGAACTCAACAGAAAGGTATCGGCCTTATCTTCGGCCATCCGTGACATGGGCATAGGCAAAGGAGATAGAGTCGCAATATACATGCCTTTCAATGCGAATAGCGCAATCGCATTCTATGCCGTCCTCCGAATCGGTGCAATCGCTGTCCCGATGTTCTCCGGCTACGGCGTTGATGTCGTCAAGAGCAGGATCGAAGATTCAGGGTCTAGCCTTTTGATAACGTCAGCATCGTACAGTAGGAAGGGAAAGACCATCGATATGTCCGCGGTCGCAAAGAGCATCAATATGAGAACGATAATGGACGCTGATCGCACAGATTTTTACAGATTTGAAGATGCTATAAATGGAGGGAAAAATGTACAAGCGGATCACACATCAAGCGAAGACCCTGCCATAATGCTCTACACATCTGGAACAACCGGAAAGCCAAAGGGTACCATCCATGTGCATGGCGGTGCGCTCGTCAACATAGCCAAGGAGGTCAAGTACTACATGGATCTAAAGGAGAACGATGTGCTGCACTGGATAACTGACCTTGGCTGGATGATGGGCCCATGGGCGCTGATAGGCACGAATGCGCTTCACGGCACGATATTCCTCTACGACGGCGCAATAGACTATCCCAATCCTGACAGGATATTCGATCTGGTTCATAACAACGGAATAACGTTGCTTGGTCTCTCTCCCACGGTGGTCAGAATGATAAAGTTCAGGGGCACCAACAGGACATTCGATACGGTGAGGGTATTCGGATCAACGGGTGAGCCGTGGGACGAAGAATCATGGATCTACCTGTTCAACGTTCTGGGACGCGGCAATGCATCTATTTCAAACATATCCGGCGGCACAGACATAATAGGGTGCTTCCTTGCCTCAAATCCAGCCATACCGCAGAAGCCCAGATGCCTCTACAAGGGGCTAGGTATGAACGCATCAATATTCAACGAGCAAGGAAAGGAGGTCTACAACACTGTCGGATACCTTGTGGCAAAGTTTCCAAGCCCGTCCATGACCCGCGGGCTATGGAATAACAGGGACAAATACATCGAAACTTACTGGTCGAAATTCAAAAATATATGGTTCCATGGCGACTTCGGCGAGATGGATGAAGACGGATACTTCTACCTGTATGGAAGATCCGATGACGTGATAAAGATCGCGGGAAAACGCGTTGGCCCGAACGAGGTTGAAGATATAGTGATGCATGTCAGCGGCGTGACGGAATGCGCGGTGGTATCGATACCTGACAGCGTCAAAGGTGAGGTTCTCGCCGTCTTCTACGTCGGCGAACCGGGCCTAAGTGGCAGAATTGCAAAACAGATAGAGGTTGGTATGGGAAAGCCGTTCATGCCCGCGCATGTCGTGCGCATATCCAGGATACCGAAGACAAGAAACGGCAAGATCATGAGGAGAGTGATAAGATCCGCCTTCTGCGGTCTACCCATTGGCGATGTGAGCAACACGGACGACGGCGACGTGATAAAGGAAATAGAGGATCTGGGGAAGGTCGCCCTTCATCAGGCCTAGGGAATATTTATGGGAAAGTGAAAGGTTCGGAGAAAGCAATAAAACTCCGATCTTTATGGGGGAAATACACGGATTTGCCCAAAAAGTTTATGATATCTATGCAGACACTGAAAAAATAGAGCAGATGCAGTCCGAATTAACGCCTGTGGAGATATCGCCTACGGGATGCATGATTCATTAAGGCATTAGCTACATGTCGTTGAATCAGGAAGAAGATACGATGCCTCAGCATAGGAGTAGATCATCTATCAATGGGCACGCTGCGTTTTGAAGAAGTAAACCATCATGTTCCATGCATCCTTTGCAGCTGCTTCGTTGTATATCTGCGGCCTTGTATCATTGAAAAATGCGTGATTGGCCCTCGGGATATACCTTTATCGTCACTGATGTGATCGCCAAAAACCGATTATCTCATGTATAACTACTATACCAGTATGCTTCATGCCATCATTTTGATGCGATAAATATGCCTTTATTACGTCATTCTTGGTATTGAATTCCACATACATCCCTGCCATTGAAATTTGAAACGGGTATCGAACATAACCATTTTGTAGCATCGAGCTGGAGAAAATAGCCTATCCGATTCAACCCACGAAAAGGAAGTCTAAACCGAGAATGAATCTAAAGTTGATCCTGCAAAACACGGCAGCGTTTTTTCACGGCGGTTGCTTCCACGCTGCGTGGATTAAAATTTTCCAACGGTGGATCTCATATATTTTGAGTGTGCAAATTTTACGTTCTATTCCAAATCACTAGCAGTATTCTGAATCAGAATGGGGACACTGGGAGTTGAACCCAGATCTACGGGTCTCTTCCTGGATCATAGTTCCAGTCACTCATCATCAAATCAGATGACCCTGTTTCTAATCATCTCCTGACTGGAGCCCGTCAGGATGCCATTACCCCATGTCCCCTGCCGCCGAGGTTTCAACGATCCGCACAAATATGCCGGCCTCGTGAATCCCCGCGGATTTTCAGAAAGTGATGTTTGTATCGTATATATCAATTTCGTAGGTTGAACTGTACCTGTGCAGATCTGGCATCCAGTCGACAAAAACCGTAAAAACTACCGTCTCAGAACAGTCGCCAGATCTTCCATGGTTACTTCCCTGAAATCGGAATAGAACTCACTCACAGCTTCGAAATCATAGGGCATTTCCACGTAGAATATTTGCACACCCTCTGAGCGTATGAGATCGTATGCATCCTCGCTCAGTACTGGTACCGCAACTGATACGTTATTAGTTACGGAGGATCTTATGCTCCTCAGGGCAGCTACGATAGTTGTTCCAGTTGCAGAACCGTCGTCCACGAGCAAAACAGCATCCCATCTCCTGCGGAAAACGGAGTTGCCCTCACCGAGAGATGCACGCATTTCCGCTATATCGTTCATCATCCTGCTTACGGTATACTGTATGGTTTCTCTGTCCACTCCTGATGAGAACGGGTTCAGATATGGCTTTCTTTCTTGCCCTTCAGCTATTGCGCCTATTGCGAATTCTGAGTCTTCGGGGTGGCCTATCTTCTTGACTATTATGGTCGTGAGATCGCAGCCCAGTAGATCGGCGATCGGCCTGGCAGTGACGATTCCTCCTCTCGCGATGCCGGTGACCGTACAGCTTCCAGCTGGCTTCTGTATCTTACCGGCAAGTATGCGCCCAGCCTCTGCTCTGTCCCTGAACATGGCCTCATCTCCTTCCGAACCTCATGCTATCAAGGAAAAATTCAGGGATAAACCTTTTCATTTTCATATTTTGGCTTTTCTGTATGATAGAGCTGCGAATACAAAGAATATGGCGGATAGAGCCACCACTATTCCAACATATATTAGATCAGATCCAGTTAATCTGGCGAACATCATGTCCCTCACCGAATCAACTATGTACGTGAGTGGGTTCGCATAGGAAACTATCCTGAGGCCAAGCGGCGTCCTGCCATTGATCGGGTAGAATGCTGAACTTGCGAAGTCAAGTATGAAGAATATGAACATGGTCACTGTGTTGTAGGTCTGTATTGTGCGTATGAAAACCGAAAGCACCAAGAACAAGGAAGTGAAGAGTATGGAAGACACGAGCAGCACTATGACAATGAGCACTATGTTCATTAAGTAATGGACAACGAATCCGGTCAGCAAGTACGATACCAGGAACATCAGAAGTGCCCCTCCAACGGAGAATATCATTGATACATAGATTATACCGAGCAGGTAATCTATCCTGTGGAACGGCCCAACGAGAAGCTGCTCAAACATGCCCCAGCGCCTGTCGGACCAAAGCATGCTTCCGCCTATAGATCCAGCGATGAATGGCTGCATTGCCACAACACCCGGTGATAGGAACTGTGCATAGCTTATGGATCGCCCATCGAATATCACGTTGGGTATCAGGGCCTGGAACATCAGCCCAAGGACTATGAGATAGAAGGACGGAAGACCTATAAGGAATAGGAGCGTTCCTGGATCCGTGTTTATTATCAGGTTGCGCGCTGTGAGCCGCAGGGATGGCGGGATCATGATACCACCTTCAGAAATACATCGTCAAGGCTACTCTCCTCGACGCTTATCCTCTCTATCTTTATACCCTTCGCCCTCAGGTATATTATGAGATCTGGCAGTATGTCCTCCACGTTCCTGGAAACGATGCGTATCTCCTCATTATCAAACAAAACGTCTTCAGGAAACTTCGCCCTGAGATCGTCGTAATCTATCTCCCCTGATACCACCACATGTATTGTTTTGAGATCGCCATATTTTGACTTTAAATCCGAACTGGTACCCTCTGCCACGATCTTACCTTTGTTCATGATCGCGATCCTGTCGCACAGGTAGTCGGCCTCCTCCATGATCTGAGTCGTGTAAAGAACTGTAAGGCCCTTTCTAGCCTTGTCCCTTATGTAGTTCAGGACAGATCTGCGCATTATTGGGTCCAGGCCCACCGTGGGCTCATCGAGAAACAGCAGATCCATGTCGTGCAGGAATTCCCTTGCAACCTGTAAACGCTTTTTCTGCCCTCCTGAGAGCTCCATAGCCCTCACCTTCCTAAGCTGGCCAAGATCGAATACCTCAAGTACTTCCTCTATCCTGGCTTTCAGCACCTCCCTGGGAACATCCCAGAGCATGCCGTACACCTTCAGGTTTCGTTCGACGCTGGCGAAGTCGAAGGACTCGTTCTGAAGAACCACGCCTATTCGCCTCCTTATTTTCTCGGCGTTTTCGGACACATCCATGCCAAGAATCCTTACCTTTCCGTAATGCACCGGAAGTATCGTTGTCATCGTCCTTATTGTCGTGGTCTTTCCAGCACCGTTTTTGCCAAGGAGGCCGTATATCTCACCCTTGAGTACATGGAATGAAACGTCATCGACGACAAACGTCCTGCCATCATAGGTCTGCCGAAGGTGTTCAACCTCTATCACTTTATCGGGCACATCTGGTCAATTTGAAAAAATATAAAGAGATTGTTATAGACACGGTGCGGGTTTGTGAAAAGCTCTAAAACCCCGATCTTTAGCGAATGGATGCGTGGACTTGCCTCAATGTAAGACTCTTTAATCCTTACGCAGACACAAGAAGATCGATGCTGGCTAAGTATCTTTATTATGAGAGCATTGACCACCTATCGCTGAATCAGGTCCAATCCTTATCATTGTGGCAACTCACTTGGCATTCTCGCTGCTCTTCTGAATTGCAACAGAACCCCTGCTCCTCTCTTCCTTTCCTCTTATGAAAGAAAAGAGGGCGCCGACGAGTATTATACCTAACGATACCGTAAGAGCCGTGTGTATACCGCTCAGAAAGGATGCAGATACACCACCGACAAGATGCCCGACACCGGCAAAGACCTCGAACGCTATGTATCTGGGTATGGACAGCGTGGATACCGTTATCGCAAGAACGAACGAACCAAGCATCCCTATGTTAGCCATTGTGCGGAGCAGACCAGAGGCGGCGCCGTATGTCTTGACGGGAGAACTTGCCATTACAGCACTGTTGTTAGCCGGGAAGAACATAGATGAACCTAAGCCCGATATTATTGAGATGGGAATTACGTAGTATACCGACGTTGTGAGTGTGAGATGCATGTATAATAACACGGCCACTGCCATCATCAGCATACCAAGTGTAGCAGGTATCCTTGCACCGATCCTGTCTGATAATCTTCCAAATATGGGGCCGGTGAAACCACCAAGAACGTATCCTGGGACAAGCAGGAGGGAACTGTACAGCGGTGTCAGCCCACGCAGGCCCTGCAGATACATTATTATTATGAACGTAACGGCGAGGAATCCCAGGCTCTGGAGAAACGATGCCATTATGGAGAAGTTGAACACCCTGTTCTGGAACATGTTGACAGGCAGAAGCGCCTCCTTACTGGATCTTTCAAGAAACACGAACACAATGATCAGTATCGCACCAGCTATCAGGAGGGTTTCGTTCAACCTGTCGAGCCCATGAGAAGTGAAGTCCGTTGCGGCATAGGATATGGAGATTAGAGCAGCCGAAAGCGCTGCCACGCCTGGAATGTCCAGGTGTGCCATATGCCTCTCGCCCTTCCCTATGTACTTCATAGCGAAATAGAACGATACAAGCCCTATCGGAACATTTATATAGAAGATGTAGCGCCAGCCTATAAGCGTTGTTATTATTCCACCAAGAACGATGCCAAGGGTCGCTCCTGAATTCCAGCCAACTGATGTGTATCCGTATGCCCTGCCCCTGAGGTTCGGTGGAAAATTATCCGCTATGATCGATCCGGAGTTCGCCTGCATCATGGATCCTCCGGCGGCCTGCACAAATCTGAAGGCTATCAGCGATTCTATGTTTGGGGATATTCCACAGAGGAATGATCCTACCGTGAAGATCATCATGCCACTGTTGAATATCGTTTTCCTGGATCTCATGTCTCCCAGGCGGCCAAACTGTGTTGTTGTCACAGCCGCAGTCAGAAGATATGCCAGTATTATCCAGATCGACAGCGACAGTGGCGCTTTCAAGCTGTCCGATATTGTTGGAAGCGCAAGCACAACTATTGTGCTGTCTATGGCACCCATCATAACGCCTGCAAGAACTGGGATCAGTATAATATCGTTCTTCGATACGGCCATACGCACTAACACGATGCTGTTCAATTATTAATATGTGTGGTATTTTATAGCCAAAATAATGAACAGGCATGGCTTTATACGTCATTTGCCGAATGGGAATATGACAAAATATAAATACCATGCAAGAGTATGATTGTCAATGACAAAGATAGAGATAGATGATGAGATGTACAGAAGGTTGTCCTCCATGGGGGACGTTGACGAGATAGTAAAGGAAGCCGTTTACAGGTACATGAAGGCCCCGGCGGTTTACGCCGTTGAAAGAACCGCCTACGACAGCTACCTTTCCGGTTACTTCTGCCACGGGAACGCAGACTGAATGTCTTAACGGGTCATATTTTTTAAAGACCCAGCATTATTCTGACATACCTTCTGAATGCATCTTGCCTTAACGCCACTGTTGTTTCGAAGTAATAACTTTCATATATGGTGGTTCAATCAGGTCAACGTCACAGCATAGCGATCAGAGGTGTTTGGTTGAAAAGAAGTTCAAGGGACTGGAAAAAGCGCGGCAAGATGCGATGGAAGTGGAGAAAGAAGAGAATCAGAAGGCTCAAGAGGCAAAGAAGAGCCAACAGAATGTGATCATACAAAAATTCTTTATCCCATATGATGATGTTTTAACATGGACGACGACCTGGAGAAATATTTTAAGAATTTTATGAAGGCGATGCCGACCGAGGATCTCTATCTCGAGGCGGTGCGCGATATAGTGAAGGATCTTATAAAGGAATACATCAAGAAGAAGATGAATGAGGACGAGACCATAAAGAAGGAGCTTGCAAATGTCCTGGAAGAATTCATGGAATCCCGCGTAAAGCAGTACGATGCCATGATCAGCATGACAAAGATAATAGCGAAGATCGGACTGGTCAGCGCGCCTGAGGACGTAAAATCTGAGATGTATGAGGATCTGATGAAGGTCTTCAAGAACGAGATCGAGGCAATAATAAAGAAGACGCTATAACGTTGTGTCGAAGTCCTTTACTATCACGGATCTTGAATACAGATCGAAGAGTGTAAGCTTTGAAGGCTTGGGGTTGAAGTTCATCATTTTCTGGTATTCGGTTTGGGACTGCCACGTGGACGAGTTCACGTATCTGACACCCTTGTAGTTCCCTATATAATGGGAGTGTATGTGCCCCGTTATGAATATATCTGGAACCTCCTCGATCACGTGATAATCCACGGCTGAGGGTATCATTGGGGTGTTCCCGCCGTACTTTGGGCTCAGATGCCTGCGTACAAGTATTGCCTCTATGGCCTTGCCTATGCTCTCGTAGTTTGCACCAGGTATCAGCTCTATCATGTCGTTGAGCGACATGCCATGGTAAACGAGCACGTTCTTCCCTTCCAGTTTCAGATTATAGGGATTGGGCAAGAAAGCCACGTTCGGTTCAAACAGGTCACGGATCTTGCTTGGAAAAACTGGTTGTGGTTCAGATAAACGCACAGTATCGTGGTTTCCTGGCATGACGAACACCTTCACATCCTCGGGAATATCTACGAGGTATTCAGCCAACCTTGCGTACTGTTCTAGCGGGTTGAGTATCTCCAGATCATTCTCCTGATCCGGATAGACGCCGATTCCGTCAACCACATCTCCGCTGAGTATGAGATATTTGACTCTTGATGCGTCAGGATCGGATCCTGATATCCATCTGACCATTGCTTCAAACTCGTTTTTTCTGAATGTCTTGCTGCCCACATGTATGTCAGAGATGGAAGCGACGTAAACAGGTTCGTGCTTCTCCTCATCGATGATGCGATACGGTATATCTGGCCTTATGATCTCATTAACGAATATTACGGGATCCTTTGAGGACTGGCTCACGCTGCCTATGATTCCAATCACTTCGTCTTCGAGTATGATCTCGTTTACAGGCCCACGATCCTTCATTACTATGGCCGTTATGGAATCGTCCAGATCCTCTACCACGATACGCTTGTGGCCGTTCTTGGTCATGGATACATCCGAAACCATTCCAACGATCTTGACCTCGCCCTGAGACCTCTTTGCGGCCTTTATACTGATAGAACCGCGCATTGAAGAGCTTGATGTTATGATCTTGCTCAACTTTTCGTACTTGCTTACGAACATCTTTCTGAAGTCCTCTATTGACGCATTGAAGCGGACGTCAGGCAGATACACCTCGTAATCGTTCTTGGCCTTTGGCCTTGAAACATAGCGTTCAACGTACTTCTCGTCTATGTAACCATCAGAATTCTTTATCAGATCCTCTATCAGCGAGCTGGATGAGTATTTGATGAGCTTATCCAGCGCTTCAGGAGAGATCAGCACGCCGTTGCTGTTGAAGTACTGTATTAGGCTCGTCCGATCAAGCTGAGACATCTTGCACTTCACGATGATCCGCTTCAAGGATAAATGCATTATCTTCCGAAAACCGTAAAAAAACAATATAATTGTTCCTGCAATTATCCCAAGATGCAGAAAAACGGAGAGCCTGTCCTCTTCTTCTTTATGGCATTCTTCTGGGGCCTGAACTACATAATGGTCAAATACGCGTACATATACGATGTTTCCTCTTCGATCCTTCTGATGAGGGTTCTGTATGCGCTGGTATTTTCTGCGATCCTCTTTTTTCGGCAGATAAGATTTCCGAGAACGCCAATGGATCACCTGAAGGTATTCGTGCTTTCGAATCTCAATATAACATCCTTCTTCGCCCTGTGGTTCTTCGGAGAGACAGGAGTAAGCGCATCGCTGACATCGATCGTGATATATTCATACCCGATCATGTCGCTCGCCGCATCGTACGCTCTGCTCAACGACAGGTTCGGCAGAGGTAAAGCCTTTGGCATAGCGCTTGGCTTCGCCGGGCTTATAATAATCTTCTTCAGATCCATCAACGTCTCAAACTATATCGATCTTATCATGCTCGTTCTCGCAGCATTTAGCTGGGCCATGGGTACAGTATTTTACAGAAAATTTCTCACGGGATACGATTCAGCCGGCCTGAACACACTTCAGCTCCTCTATGCCATGCCAGCCATCCTCGTGATAGCCTTCATGACAGGAGGGATAAACAGGAACCTTATGATACCACAGTTCAACTTGGTCATGCTATACATGGGATCGCTGGGTACTGCGGTTGCATACTTCATATTCCTAACGCTTTACAGGAAATACCGAGTCAGCGATATATCGGCCTTCTTCTTCATAGTTCCGGCCATAAGCGTGATACTCTCCGTCATTCTCCTGCATGAAACCGTATCAAAGGTTATGCTGATAGGTTTCGTAGTGATGAGCATAGGTATCTACCTATCCGGACGCCTGAAGTGATACCGCTTTAAGAAAATTTTTTCAAAGGTATAGGCCGCGCCTGGGAATGCCGATCGGAGGCGTATAAGATATTTCAGGATAGCTGTTCAGCCCTATGTACCTTGCCGAAGCCCTGGAAAGAACCATCCTGAAAAACATGGAATCCGAGCTGTAAAGAGCTAGAGCCTCAGGACTTACCTTGGAAATGCGTTGGATGGCCTCCTCCATTGAGGATGCGTTGTAAACAATATAGACGGGCGTGTACACCATGTCATCAGAATCCGTTATTTCACCGTTTATAATCGTTGGCGTTATGATGTTTCCCTGCGGGCCCTTGGAATAGATGATGGATCTGGCCCTCCTCGCCTCCGCCATCATGTTCAGGGATCTGATGAGATCTATGTCCGATGCGCAGGGGCCAAGCTGTGTTGACGGATCTTCGGGATCGCCTGCAACTATGGATGCAAGCAGATCCTTCAATCTGTTCACGAAGTATTCGAAGATTTCATCGTGCACCACGATCGATCTCAGGAATATACTGTGCCGTTCTATAACAGAATCAACGAGGTTCTGTGCCGCAAAGTCAACGTCTGCGTCCTTCCACACGATGGCCATAGATGGCCCACCGCGATCAATGTAAAGCGTGCCTGATCCCGGTGCAATATCCGGTATGGTGTCTGTAGAATATGATACTCCGTACCTCATATTGGGAAAGCACTCTGGAATACCGCTGTTTGATATGCTAAACGAACCACTGGGAAGCCCAGAGGATGCGAATGCTTTGTAGATGAGGGATGGGACTAGAAATGCATGCCTGTCAGGGATCACAATCACCGGCACGCGATTCAGGAGGAAGTAAATGGATGGAACGATCAAGGATGATAGGGGATCTTGATAGTTGGGATAAACTACGGAATACTGTGGGAGAGCGTGAAACATCGGTTCATCCATTGCCACCATCTTCCCTGTTTCTAGGAGAGAGCGATCTATCTCTGATCTAAGATATCTCATTGGTTTGCCAGTCGTCCTGGATATTCTCGGAAGTATGGCATCCACATTCTGCTTGATGTAATCAAATATGGCCTTCACTGAAGACTGCAGCTGATCGGTTGGCATCGATCTGATCGATTCTGCTGCCCTCTGAACGGTCTGCCATTCAAGCGAAGGACTACCACAATCGAGGTATGCATCCTCGATCTCATCGGTGAATCTGTTTTTTATTATCATGTTCGCCTACGGATTTATACTCGATATCTGGTAATTTGGCGGTTCGCTTATCAGCCTTATGTCGTGCGGGTGGCTCTCCCTGAGGCCGTTATTTGTTATCCTCACAAATTTACCGTTTCTCTTCAGATCCTCTATGGTGGCCGCTCCAACATATCCCATACCTGTGCGCAGGCCACCCACCAGCTGAAACAGGACCTCATCAACCCTGCCCCTGTATGGAACTGCACCCTCCACGCCCTCTGCTATGAAGCCATTGCCAAGCTTGCTGTATCTGTCGGAAAGACCGGTTGTGAGCGCACCGATGGAACCCATGCCCCTGTATGCCTTGTATTTCCTGCCGTTTATTATCATCTCCTGGCCTGGGCTTTCCTCAGTGCCTGCCAGCATTGACCCCAGCATTACCGCATCAGCGCCTGCTGCTATGGCCTTGACTATGTCCCCAGAATACCTTATGCCTCCATCTGCTATGACGGGTATTCCGCTGTCCTTTGCGACCTCTGCCACCTCTGATATCGCCGTGAGCTGTGGTACGCCGACGCCGGCCACTATCCTGGTGGTGCATATGGATCCTGGGCCTATGCCCACCCTGAGTCCATCTACCTCACAGGAGATCAGATCCTCGGCTGCCTGCGCCGTGGCTATGTTCCCAGCAACTATATCCACAGATATCTGTTTCCGCATCTTCTTGATGGAGGAAAGCACATTTTCGTTGTCCGCATGCGCGGTATCAACGACTATGAAGTCCGCCCCGGCCTTCTCCAATTCGACGGCCCTGTCCAGATCGAAAGGGCCGACCGCTGCACCGACCATAAGCTGGCCCTCGCTGTCCCTCGAAGCATCAGGAAACTTTTGCCTTGTTATGATGTCCTTTGCTGTTATGAGGCCAACGAGATGGCCTGAACTGTCAACGAGCGGCAGTTTCTCTATCCTGTTCTTATGCAGTATCTCTATTGCCTCGTCTATATCCACGTTCTCCGGAGCGGTGATGACATCCCTGACCATGACGTCAGATACGGATGAACCCTTCTTCACGAACTCCAGATCCCTCTTCGTGACTATGCCGACAAGCTTATCATCCTTGACCACAGGAAGGCCCGCTATGTTTCTGGTTGCCATAAGGGTTCTTGCGACCTCTATCGGCGTCTCAGGGCTTATGGTGTAAACATCCCGGATTATGATGGTCTCTTCCCTCTTCACTCTCTTGACCATCTCAACTTCTTTTTCCCGTGGCTGGTTCCTATGGATTACGCCTATGGCGCCGTATCTGGCCATGGCGATGGCCATTGCATCTTCCGTCACCGTGTCCATGGGTGAGCTGACTATTGGAACCTTGACCTGTATGTGCCGGCTTATACGGGATGAAACAACAACATTCTTTGGCTCAACAGCTGTACGCATTGGTATGAGCAGAACGTCATCAAAAGTGAAACCTTCTGTTATCTTTGTAAATTTCTCTCTATACATGCGAAAGGAAGTTAAAACCAATAAATAAATGTTGCCTGTTTTTGCTTGAAAAGATCATCTTATCAGCGACGAGGATGTTCTATCCCTGTTCACTGGCTTATGAACGTTTCTGATGAATTCTATTGCCTTTTCCACATGATCATCGTAATCGTAGAGTATTGTATTGTAGTAATCCTCAGCAACGCTCATTGGAATATTGAACCGATTGGAAAGGCCCAGTGCACATTCCTCCCTGAAAGCAGCAGAACGAACAATAGCGCGATCTAAGCGAGAAGTATCAGGATTCTCTGATATCCTCGAAACGGATACCGCATATACAGGCGAAATATGGAAAATCCTCGAAAATGCGTTTCCCACATCCATTATTATGTGGATTCTCGATGAATATACGGCAAGTGCCTCATCGCCATTCAGAAGAGCGTAATCCGCAAGACTCAGCAGATCGCCCGCATCCTTGAAATCGGTGTGCATGAACCTGTGTTCAATGCCGAGTGATGTCAGCACGAGATCGAGATAGAGCTCCGTTGTCTTTGTATTTCGTGTCACTGCAACGTCTATGCTCTTCTTCAGCCTATCGTTCCTCGATATCAGAAGCGTGGAGATGGTCTTGCCCATGGAGTGTATGTTTGCGGTCTTCAAAAGGCGCAGGTTATCCTCGTTTTCCAGATATGAAACCAGGGACACCATGCCTATCTCTGCCTTTCCGGAAAGAACTAGATCAAGGTTCTTGAAAGGATTGTGGCGCTCGATCCCAGTACGGTCTTCAACTCCAAGATAGAGCGGATCACTGTGTGCGAAATCAATTATCGATATCATGCGTACGCCATTATGTTGTAGAATGTATCCCTTATGGCCGGTATCTTTCCAGCCTGCCTCACGAGATGGTTCAGTTCCTCTGTTGTGGTTGGGTTCCTCCTGTCCGTTGCGCCAAATACCTTCTCACTATAGGCCGTACCAACGAGATCGCTGCCGCCACCATTGATGGCGATCTGCGCCACAAGTTTGCCCAGAGCCACCCAGTAAACGCTTATGTTCCTTATCGCCTCTCCCATCAATATCCTCGCAAGCGCTATGACCTTCAGATCTTTGTCCACCGGTGCAGGGCCCTTTACCCTTCCAGATTTCAGAAGGGCTGTGTTCTCTGGGCTGAATTTCAACGGTATGAATGAAAGGAAGCCTGGAACCTCCATCTGATTGTCCCTGATCCTTATCATGTGATCCACTATGTGGTTCCACCCCTCAACATGGCCATAGGTCATGGTGGAATTTCCCTTCAGGCCAAGTTTGTGTATTATCTTTGCATCCTCCAGCCATTTCTCGCCAGATATCTTCTCAGGAGTTGCAACGATCCTCCTGACCTCAGGATCGAATATTTCAGCACCGCCACCGGTGTGGGCGTTCATACCGGCTTCCATGAACCTTGATACAGTTTCCTTTATGCTGTTTCCTGTGGTTCTGGCAATGAAGTCTATCTCGGGGATCGTAAAAGCCTTTATCGCAACATCTGGCATTATGGATCTTATTGTACGGAACATATCCTCATAATATTCTATGCTCAGATCGGGATTGAAGCCACCGACAATGTGGACCTCTGTCACCTGCCTCTTCTTTGCCTCGTATGCCTCATGCATTATCATCTCCTTCGTCAGCTCGTACCCCTTCCCAAACCTTTTATTCTTGTATGGAACATAGAATGCGCATATTGGGCAGCTTGCGGTGCAGTAGTTTGTATAGTTGATATTGTAAGAAACTGCATAAGTAACGGTTTCTCCAACATCGATCTCTGTAAGCCTGTTCGCAATCTTCATCAGATCAAATACATCCATGCCTGAAAGATCCATGGCCTCTTGGAATGTTATGGGTGAGGTTCTGGCTCTCTCCACCCAGTAATCAACATCGTAGGAGATCATTTTATACTCATTGTCATTTGATATTTAAACTTGGAGCCACGGATCAGCATGACGAGGATCATTGAAGAAGGCGATGCTGATCCGATGGAGTCATCCACGTGGCAGAATATACAAAGTTTGTGGATAAAATTGATCAACAAATGCTTAAATACGGCAGGAAAATGACTATCTGTGACCTATGAACGCTGATGTTGTTTTTATTCACCCTCCATCCATTTATGATTTCAGAAAGAGAGACATTGACCCTGGCCCCATAAGCGACGTGGTGCCCTCCACGCCAGTTTTCGAAATGTATCCCGTCGGCTTCGTCAGCATGCTGAATTATCTGGTACAGAATGGCTTCAACGCTAGGATAGCAAACGTTGCCGTTAGAATGGTACAGTCAAAAAGATTCGATCCGATATCCTATCTGAAGGATCTGGAGGCTCCGATATACGGCATCGATCTTCACTGGCTTCCACACACCCATGGAGCACTGAACCTTGCACGGATCGTCAAAAATCTGCATCCAAATTCATATGTGGTTCTCGGCGGCTATTCCTCCACCTACTTCAGGAAGGAGATAATGCGTGACTATCCCTTCATAGACTTCATCCTTGCCGGAGATTTTCAGGAATACGGCATATACAAGCTGGCCGAGAGCATTGTTGAAGGCAGACCATTATCTGAAGTACCCGGGCTTGTGCACAGGGAGAACGGGATGATAAAGGAGGAAAGGCCCTATGACTTCAGGAAGGGGCTTGAAAACGTTTTCTTCAACTACGAGGTTCTGCTGAAGAACGCCCTAAAATACCACGATGTGAAAGGCCATCTGCCTTACGCTGACTGGCTCAGGAATCCGGAGGGCTTCACACTCATAGAGCGCGGATGCCAGCTGAACTGCGGGTTCTGCGGCGGTTCCAATTTCTCCTACAAGAACAATTTCGCTATCAACTACCAGTTCAGAGATCCATGCAGGGTCGTCGATGAAATAGAGCTTTCGCAGGAGATCCTCGGATCACCTGTTTTTGTTGTGGGTGATCTTGCCCTCGCCGGCCCAAAATATTACGAAAAGTTCTTTCAATGCCTTCGTGACCGCAAGATAGACATACCTATCCTGACTGAGTACTTCAAGCCATTCGACGAGGACTACGCCAGGGAGATAAGCAGAAGCGTGGTTGATTTCTCCATGGAGATATCACCTGAAACTTCTGATGAGAACGTACGCAACTGGAACAAGAGCGGTTACAGCAACGATGATCTTGAGAGATCGCTTAAGCTGGCCGAAAGATACGGCTCCAAGAAGTTCGACGTTTACTTCTCCATCGGACTGTCGCACCAGGACTACAAGAACGTCCTCGATACTGTTGAATATGCAGGCAAGCTCATGAGGGATTTCAACGGATCTCAAATGAAACTCAGCACATTCATATCGCCCATAGCACCCTTTGTAGATCCCGGATCACTCTGGTATGAAAAATCTGAAATGTACGGATTCAAGGTCTTCGCCAGAACCATTGCGGATATATACCATATACTTGACACTGGAAAGACGTGGTACGATTTTCTGGACTACGAGACTCAGTGGATGAGCAGGGAGGACATAGTGAATGCTACCTATGATGCAGAGATAAGGATGACACAGATAAGGTACGATGTTGGAGACATAGACCGTGAGACCATGGAGAATATAATAAGAAACGTGCAGAACTACAGGCGCGGAAACAATTACTGCAGGAGCAATAGGGTTGACAAACACCTCGCATACATGAGCAAGGACATAGAATGGTCAAACAAACACAAGCCGACGCTCACCTCACTGCTCATATTACTATATAGATCCTATGAGGAGGTTATAGGAGGCATGCGTATGAGATCAGAGGATCGATCATGATCGTCATCCTTTGGCAAATGTTAATAACTATTAAAAAATAGAGTACCGTGATAGTATCAGATTTCATTTCATCCATCGAAAAGAAGATCGATCGCGGAGAGGATCTAGACGAAGACGATATCGTTTACATGTACGATGAGGCGGACGTAAACGATCTCGGGAAGCTTGCAAGGAAGATCACGGAGAAAATAAGCGGAAACCGCGTATCATTTGTTTCCAACATAATACTGAACTATACCAACATCTGCAACGTGAGGTGCAAATTCTGCGCCTTCTACAGAACTGGAAAGGAAGACGATGCATATACCATGACCCCAGATCAGGTAATAGAGGAGATAAGAAAGTACTATCCACTTGGTATAAAGCAGGTTCTGATACAAGGCGGAGTCAATCCGAACCTCGATCTGGATTACTACATCGATGTTTTCAGGAAAATAAGAAAGGAATTTCCAGATGTGGGCATAAACGGGCTTTCAACTGCGGAGATAAATTTCATTTCCAGGAAGGCGAGAATGAGCTATGAAGATACGATATCCGTACTGAGAGATGCTGGACTGGAAACCATACCTGGAGCCGGTGCTGAAATACTAGACGAGGATATTAGGGTAGCACTTGGAAGGCCCTCCGGAAGCGGAAAACAGTGGCTTGAAATAATGGAAACGGCGCATAGGATAGGTGTGAAGACCTCTGCAACCATGGTGTACGGCCACATTGAGAAGAGCATAAACAAGGCGCACCATCTCATAGCTATAAGAGATCTGCAGAAGAAGTACCACGGTTTCCTTTCTTTCACAGCCTGGAACATGGAGCCGGATAACACCCAGCTACAGAGGGAGGGCATACTGAAATACAGATCGCAGGCTGAGGACGTCATAAGAAATGTCGCAATATCTAGGATAGTGCTGAACTATCATCTGCCGATAATACAGAGTTCATGGCTGACAAACGGAGTGGAAATGGGGCAGCTTGCCATAATATACGGATCAAATGACTGGGGTGGAACCATATACGACGAACGTGTTATACCGGCAACGGGGAAGCAGGTTGGAAATCTGAGAAAGGAGATCATAATAAGGAGCATAAGGGATCTTGGCATGGTTCCGGTGGAGAGGGATAACCTCTACAGAACTGTCAAGGTTTACTGATTTTTGAATTAAAAAGGCAATCCACATCTATCTTGAGGTGAAAGCACTGCACATGTTAAATTTTCAGATAATATACCTGTGAGTTCAACCATGTCAGCAGATCAAAGCAACCGGGCCAGGCCCGTGATTCGCATAAAGGAGAACCCTGAAGATTTCACGGTTGAGGAAGTTGCGGACATTCCGAAAAGCGACAACGGCAAATACACAATCATAAAGGCCGAGATCATAGACTGGGATACCAACAGAATAGTGGAGGAGATCGCATCCGCGCTCAGGATAAGCAGAAAGAGGATCTCGTATGCAGGCACCAAGGACAAGCGTGCCAGAAAGATCCAATATTTCTGTATAAATGCACCCGTTGACGTTTCAGTGTTGGCGTTCAAGGGGTTCAGGATCATCGATAGATTCAGGAGCGATCACTACCTCAGGCTGGGCGATCTTACAGCGAATCATTTCAGGATAAGGTTCCAGGGTGCATCGGACGATTACATAGAGCAGCGTTACGAGAAGATGATGGAGTGCGGTGGTTTTCCAAATTACTTCGGCCAGCAGCGCTTCGGATCCAGGCGCAGGAACACCCATGACGTCGGGAGGCTCATAGTAACAGGAAGGTACGAAGATGCTGTTCGCCTTTACCTATACGATGAACGTTACGATATAGAGGACTACAGGAGGGAATTCATAGAGACGCTTGACTATAATAGGGCACTTGAAAAATTTCCTAGAACCCTCAGGTTTGAGCGTTCGATAATAGGGTACTATGCACAGCATCACACTTTTAAAGGTGCGTTTGACGCCCTCCCAAAAAACCTATCCATAATGTTCGTGCACGCATACCAATCGTACCTCTTCAACAGGATGCTTAGCCTCAGGATCGAAAAATACGGATTAAACAGGGCCATACCCGGCGATACGGCTTTTCCTGTGGACAGGTATTTCAACCCAGATAAGTCCAGGCCAGTGGAGGTTAATGAGGTAAACGTGGACACGATAAACCAGCTTATTGAAAGGGACCGCCTCAGGGTGGCGCTGCCAATAATAGGTTCAGAGGTTGGACCGGATCAAAGCGATTTCGGAGAAATAGAGAAAAAAATCCTGGAGGAAGAGCATGTGGATCGATCCATGTTCAGAAATTCGGAATACCCCCATCTCTCATCCACCGGCGACAGGCGTATAGTATCGGCGAAGCCTGTTGACTTTTCAGTTTCTAACAGCGTCATGGATTTCACCCTCGGCAGAGGCATATACGCAACAACCCTGATATCCACGTTTGGAGATCTGGTCGATTTTGACGCTGAATCAGATGGGTTTTGATATAACTTCGAAGGATCTCTCATTCTTTAGGAAGCTAATGAAACCAAGCAGGCCTCCAATTATCTCCAGCGGCGAGATCACAAATATGTATAGGAACACCAGGATGGCGTAATCGATCAGGCTTTCACGATATATCCCTGAGACTTCCCTGTTGATGCGCAGACCAGAGATGTAAAACCATATCCAAAATGAAAGCGTGAAAGCCCAAAGAAATAGAACCTCCGGATTTATCACTGCCATACGTATCACACCAAGGAAGTGAAGGACCATGAGGATAGGGACAACGTTCTGCACCACCATCCCGATCCAGAATATTATGCTGTATATCATGAAGGCCCTGTATTTTATCGGAATGCCGCCGTAGAAGCTCAGGTTTGACACGTTGAGGAACCAGCGCTTCCTCTGCTTCAGCATGTCCCTTATGGTGGTTGGAGAAGACCCATAGGTTATTGCGGGCATGAATGCCGATCGGCCTGGATACAAATATGCAAAGTTCAGGGCAAAGAAGCTGTCATCCGCTATGGCCCTATTTCCGTTATCCCAGCCAACTGACTCCTCCACATCTGATCGGACGAGCATGTTCTCCCCATGAAGACCTATCAGCGGCATCTTTATCACGTTCGTGAAAAAGTAGAACCTCGTGAGGTCGTCTGTCGGCCTCATCGAATCAGCGTACTTTGTTATGAAGTTTCTCGTCAGAAAGTGGGGAAAAGAGAGTATGCCCTGAGCCAGATAATATTTATCTCCATAACGCATGATATGCTCAGCCACGGCAGCAACGCTCTCCGGGCCTATTGACGTGTCATCGTCCAAATGGTATATCCATGTGCTCTTTGATATCAGTCCCTGCGCCCTTAGGTTCTCTATTGCGTACTGGTTGGCCCTTGACTTTGCCAGAGCTCCCTTCTTCGTCCTGTATTCCCTCGGGACAACCGTTATCCTTATTCTGTTGCTGCCGCCATATTTTTTCTCGAGGTAGGACCTGGCTTCTGAATTTTCCTCGATCACCAGGTTTATGAACCAGTTCCTGAGATTACGGGGTGCAGATGAAACTATTGAGTTTATAACCCTTTCAAGTGCGTTCACCACATCCCATCTGGCTATCGACGCTATCTGAAAAACAACCATCTCATCGATATGGCCGCTGAAATCTGATAGACGCACGTTCCTACTCTTGTAAGCTCCAGCCAGGGCTATTACAATAATGGGCATGCCCATCAGCCAAAGTGCCTCGACGGCATAGGTTATGGGACTCGATGAATCAGAAATGAATTTGAATCCTGCAGGAATGAGGAGGACAAGAATGACGGGGATCTGCCAGAAAGTCAAGCCCATCGCAAAAGCGCCCTGCCTTAGAGTTTGCATTTAATGATGATCGTATGATTATTATATAAATTTTGGCAGATTGATCTCTACGGTTTCCAGAGACGAACGGCGACAACGATTAAAGAATAAAAATTATGGATGTTCAATATCGATTATGTTTCACTGCTTGAGCTGTTCCAGTATCTTTGGAACAACGGTGAATAGATCACCGACTATCCCATAATCGCATTCCTGGAATATGGGTGCATTCTTGTCCTTGTTTATGGCGATCACCGTTTTCGAATTTCTCATTCCGGCTATGTGCTGTATCTGGCCTGAAATACCCAGCGCGATGTAGACTTTCGGAGAAACTTTCTTGCCTGAGAGACCTACCTGCCTGTCCTCGCTCAGCCATCCATAGTCCATGCAGACTGGCCTCGATCCTGCGATCTCGCCATTCAGAGCCTTTGCCAGCGGTTCAATCTTTGCTATGTTCTCCTTGCTGCCTATGCCCCTTCCGACTGATACTATGACCTTTGCGTCCTCTAGCCTCACGCTTCCGCCCGCCTTGCTTACGAATTTCGTTATCTTTATCCTGCTCTGGCCTATCTCCAGATCTCTGATCTCCGGCGTAGTTCCGAGATCCTTGGCCTCTATAACACCCGGTGCAACCGTCAGGATCCTGGCATCACTCTCCTCCTCTATGACCGTTTTTCCACCATAGAAGAATCTCTTTGTGTGTGCCTTCTGCCCGTTGAACTCCAGCGAGAATATCTCAGTTGCAGTGTAGAAACCCGTCTTAAATGATAGATATCCAGCTATCTCTCTGCCAACCTCCGTGGATCCTATCGCTATGTAGTCGTAATTTCCTGCAATCTTCAGAATGCCCTCAGATACGGCATCGAATGGCGTTCCCTTCTTAGCTCTATACAGAACCTTGGATCCGAGTCCCTTTGCGTCCCCTTCCCCTATGATCACCGAATCCATATCACCCTTGCCGGCTACAAGTGTGTTCACCTGCCGGAGGAAGTTCATATCATCCGATACTGTCAGAAACTTCATCTTATCTCCTCCTTAAGAACCTTTACAACCTCAGCTACGCCTTCATCCACCTTCTCAAAGACCTTCCTCTTCCTCTCACTCTTTGGAGCAAGGTTAGAGATAACATTCACGTTGCTGAAAGATCCATCAAACTTCTCTGTGCGTATCGGCTTTCTGCCAGCCGCCATGATCTGCAGAACAGGCGGAAGCCTTGGTTCATTTATCTCCTGCGTTACGGATACGACTGCCGGCATTTCCGATTCCATCTCTGCGTTTTCTGTTTCGCCAACCTGGGTTATCCGAACGGTCTTTCCATCCACCACTATATTGTTTGCATTACCAAGGAGAGGAATTCCCAAGCCTGCCGAGATGAGCCCTGGCAGCATTCCTGTATACGAATCGGCTGACTGGTCGCCGAGAATAACAAGATCGAAAGGTATCTGTTTTAGGTAGTTCAAAATGGCCTTTGCCGTGACCTGAGGGTTGTTGCCCTTGTAGCCTGTTATGAGGATGCCCTCGTCAACGCCCATCGCATAGGATTCCTTCATGGCAGAGGTTCCAGCTTCGGTGCCAAATATGATCCCGGTGACCTTCCCTCCGTACTTCTCCTTAATTCTGACAGCGGCCTCTATGGCATTTTTGCTCAGATTCTCAAGCCTGTAGGGGATTCCTGTCAGAATTGGCTTTCCTTCGCTGTCTGTCTTCATCTGGTCTATGTCTATAATTTGCTTAATGAGAACAGCTACGTTTACCATCATCCTGATATGATTCCGTGTCGTATATACGTTTTCAATGGGCTTCAATTATTTGCGGTCTCGTATGGATCGCTTACCTTGAATATCTTTGGATTCGTTATTACGATTATCCCAATGACAAGGGCGAATATGGCAAAGGCCATCGCTGTAAGGAATAGCATCGCACCGCTGACAGCCCACAGGATTGAACCCATCAATGGCGCTATGACCATTATGGGATTCCTGAAGAAGGATGTTATCTGCCTGAAATCGAATGACGAAGGGAACTGCGATTTGAGGAAACGCACAGAACCGATGAAGGCCACGGGAAGTAGGGCGAGGAATATCATGCCAGCAACGTATGATGCTGGATACATAAAGCTCAGCAGAAGAAGGCCTGCTACAAGAATCAGATCCTTGACTGGATAGAAAAATGGAGTAGCTGGTATATTGGATGATTCGAAAACATATACAAGTGCAGCGCCTATTATGATAGCAGCGGCCACTGAGAACATCACCGCAGGCCTCGACATGCCCGATCCAAGACCGGCGGATATGACGAATGGAAATGACGCTCCGATGGCTATCCAGACAAATATCTCATCTAATGATACGGCAAGCAGGAGAAGCTTCTTTTCAATCGTCCTTATCTTCTCCATCGAGTTGAACGGCCTTACAAACACATGGAATGCGTCCGCTATGCTGAACCTGCCGGTAGGCCTCCTAAAAAATACGAATACGGCGGCAAGACCTACCGCAAGCATTATTATGGCCATGTAGGAGTCAAGGACAGACATCTTACCTGGAAAGACCCCGGCAACGATGAGGCCAATAAAGCCACCTAGCCCTGCACCGCCCATGAATATCCTCTCATTCGTGCTTATGGATACTTCGTTCCTCACCGTGGAATTGTAGAACATAATCAGTGACACTGTGAAAAGGGCAACAGAAACGGAAATGATCGGAATGCTCTGTGATATGTAAACGAGTACGAACGCCACGGCCACCATCAGTATGGATACCGGTACTATTATGGCATCCCCAGCACGACCCACGTACTCGCGTGAAAGAGAATTGAAGATCAGGTATAATATAACGGCTATGGCGAAGAATACGCCTAGATAATAGAACGGTATACCCCCTTCCCTGAGTATGAATGTGAAGGAACCTGCATAGAGGGCCAGCGAAAAGAACGTTGCCACAACTATGCCGAACCTGATCAAGAAAATGTCTCTATCGTCCGTGGCGGTGCACCTATTTCAGCATCATATACCCGTTATAAATAAATTTCTATGTATCGTACATATTTTCTCACTTCCTCTTCGTTTCACCAGTTCTCTTAAGCTCGATGCCTTTCCATTCTGCGGAGAAGCATAAGTGATCTACTCCGACTAGGCGTCGGATCTTCTTCCTGATTCAACGACACGCGATCAATACATTCATGATGGTATCCTGCCGGCGGTATCTCCACAGGCGTCAATTCTGACCGCACCAGCCCCACCTCTACCTGAATATACATAAAAAACTAAGAACTTCTCTATCAGGAAAGTCCGTGCATATCATGCCTCAATATCTGGGTTTTACTACTTCCCTCAAATCTATAATTTTCTCATGAACGGATCAACGACTGTTCAGCTATGCGAAGCCACTACAGACACTATGAATGGCGACGTTTGATTCTTTTCAAAGAACAAAAATCTCTGCATGATCGCCATAACGCTTAATAAAATGCTAACGTTAAAAGAATATGCCTTTACTGGCAAGAACTGGAAGCCTGTCCGTCGGTACAGCCGCCGGTGTCCTCTTTCTTATAGCTATGGTTACGATCAGCCCTGTTTCGTGGTTCATATCCGGTCTCATTGCTGGCGTTGCATCAAAGGGATCAGCACGTGGAGCGCTGGCCAGCCTTATATCCGCACTTTCAACGGTTTTCATAATGATCACGATAACGATAGTAGCTCCGCCCTCTTTTCTGCAGTCTGTTTATAATTCCACGGGAAACAGTTTCATATATCTGTTCTTGAGTTATTCGCTGCACCAGATAAATTCCCCCATATCTCCGTTGGTGAACCATATAATAGTAGATTTTACTCTGTTTTCCGTCCTAGGGGGAATAATTGGCGGATCTCTCTTCAGAAATAGAATATATGCTGACGACATAGCCCCAAAAAAATGATAATATTTCTGTCCTCACACATTCAAGGCCAACATTTACTGTATCACATTTATCATAGTATTCCGAACTGCACAAAATTTTAATTATGAATAAAAAATATTTAGGGTTCAGTAGAGTTTTCTTGCAGCAGAATCTATTCCCTCGAAGGTCATTGGGTGCTGATGTGCCATCTCAGCTAGATCTCTCAAGCTGAGCCCCTTAGAAACAGCCAGTGCAATCTCATTTATAACGTTCCCTGCGTCGTTCCCTATCACGTAGCCCCCTATAACCTTCATCCTTTTATCCGTGAAGATCCTGATCTCCCCGAACATCTCGTTGTTGATCTGCGCCAACGCATCCTTCTCAATCTGATAATCTGTCTCAAGGTATTCTATGCCCATCTTCCGTGCCTGAGACGGCAGTATTCCAACGTAGGCCATCTGCGGTATTGTGTACACTGTGAATGGTACTGAAAGCGGATCGAAGTAGTCAATCGGTACGTTGTTTGCCATTATGTTATTCGCAGCAACCAAAGACTGCCTCTTGGCCGCATGGAAGAGCGGCGTTATTCCGTTGACATCACCGGTCGCATAAATATTCTTTATGTTGGTCTGCATCGCCATATTAACCTTGATTCCGTGTCTGTCGTGCTCAATACCGAGATCGTCGATGCCTTCCGGAAATACAGGAACCCTTCCAACTGCCATCAGAACAGCTTCAACTTCTATGGATTCTTTCTCACCTTCTTTGCCGAAATTAACATGGTACATGCTTCCGTTCCTTTCTATCGACTGAACAGGTGAAGCCGTCCTTATATCCATTTTGGGCAGCAGCGGTAAAAGTTTATCCACCATGGCTTCATCCATGGTGCTCATAACCCTGTCCAGCATCTCTATGACCGTTACCTTTACACCAAGTATGGACATGAATGAAGCCGTTTCCATACCAATGTATCCACCGCCTATTATCGCGATGCTCTTTGGAAGTTTCTTCACCTTTGGCTTCAGCGAATAAAGATCTGCGCTTGTCCAGGCAAGTTCTGCGCCCGGTATCTTGGGCACAAAGGTTTCTGAACCTGAAGCTATTATTATTGCTGATGATGATCTGTATCTTGATGTTCCGGTATCCGATGAAACTTCAACGGTATTGTCATCTATTATCCTTGCTGTACCCTTAATTATCTTCAGACCCGCTTCCTTGAGCTCTTGGTCATGCTGTTCATATCTTATATTCTGGACACTGTCTTTGTGATCGACGATTTTACTGTAATCTATGGAATAATCACCGAAATGCCTCATCTTCGCCAGATTATGCACCGTTTCGATCACAGCTTTAGATGGAACACAACCTTCTGCAAGGCAATTTCCCGACATCACGCCCTTCTTATCTATCATGAGAACGCTGAAACCTGATCTCTTAAGCCTGAACGCGGCTGGATAAGCAGCGCCTCCTGCACCTATCGTGATGACGTCATATTCTTCCATATTTCTGTATCGCAGAGATGAATAAATTTCTTTTTTGTGATGTTATATCATGGTTATGATTAATTCGATGCAAAACCATGCCATTTAGTTTAGGAAAATAATTTTATCCAGATTAACAATGCACCGCCATCATGAAAGTATCAGATATAATGACGCCCGATCCCATAACCTACCACGTCCCGAGCTCAATAAACGAAGTCATAAAGGTACTAATAAAATACAATGTGACTGGCGTACCCATAACAGATCAGTCAGGCCATTACGCTGGTTTTGTCAGCAGACGGGATGTATTTGCTAACCCACGGGAAACTCAGACAGCCATGGTAATGAGGAGATCCAAGGCGGTGTACGAGGATGATGAAGTAAGGACGGCAGCGCTTGAAATGCTGGCACAGAAGAAGAGGCATCTGACCGTCGTAGACAGAGATGGACATGTCAAAGGCATACTCACACCACAGAACTTCATGAAAACGATAAAGGAAAATTATGGAAATGTGAAGGTAAAGGAAGTAATGAAAGAAACAAGCGTTCCGATATGGTATAAAACACCGCTTCCCGCAATACTCACTGTGATGAACGTTTCAGGGATATTCTCATTTCCTGTGATAGATGACAACGGAACCTTCGTGGGGTTGCTGGTCGACAGGGATATATTCGACAGGATCGACCTGAAGTTTGATTCAATACTGAGCGAAATGGGCATAGCTGACGATGAAGATCCCTGGTCATGGACCGGCCTCCGCAACGTGTTCAAATACGTTGTAGAACGAGCGGACATAAAGCTTCCAAAGATCTCTGCGGATGAAATAATGGTAAAGAATCCAACCGTTGTCTATGCTAACGATAAACTATCCACAGCCGCAGAGCTCATGATAAAGTACAACTACAACCAGCTCCCTGTGCTGGATGACTCGCATGGTATATACGGCATGCTGTACGATATCGAAATGCTGGGTGTGTTTCAATGAGCTTCGATGACGTTATCGAGCTGGCAAAGAGGAGAGGCTTCTTCTGGCCTTCGTACATGATATACGGCGGTTCTTCTGGTTTCTACGATTATGGGCCTCTGGGTACTCTCCTGAAGGACAACATAATAGCCGCATGGAAAAGGGAATACGCACGTGAGGGTGCAATATTCCTAGATACCCCTGTGATATCGCCTGCAGACGTATTCAGGGCCTCAGGACACCTGGAAAAATTCTCAGATATAGCTGTGAAATGCAGCAAATGCGGAACGCCTTACAAATTTGAAAGCCTGATAAAAAGCCTTGGTATCAATGAGATAGCGAAGACAGTTGATGAAGCCGCCGCAATACTTGAAAAATACGATGTAAAGTGCCCGAAGTGCGGGGAAAAGCTGAAGAATCCATATGATTTCAACCTTATGTTCCGTGTCGGATCCAACGATCTCTACCTGCGTCCGGAAACGGCACAGGGCATATTCATAAACTTCAAGAATCTTTATAATTACGCCAGAAACTCAATGCCGATCATAGTTTGCCAGGTGGGTAAGGGGTTCAGAAACGAGATTTCCCCGAGACAGGCATTGATAAGAATGAGGGAATTTTCCCAGGCTGAAGTTGAAGTCTTCTACATTGAAAACGATGACTTCCCCATCCCTGATTCTAGCGTTGAACTTAACATGCTGAGGAACACTGGAGATCTTTTGAAGATGAAGGTCTCCGATGCCCTTAGATCCGGAATTATAGGCAACAGGGTTATGGCCTATTTCCTCAACAAAACATATGAAATACTCCTGAAGCTCGGGTTCCAACCGGATCACATAAGGGCAAGGGAGCATGATCCAGGAGAAAGAGCACACTATTCGTCAGAGACATGGGATTTTGAATATCTCCTTGATGGTGATTGGACCGAGATAGTCGGTGTATCAGATCGCGGAACATACGATCTTGGAAGACATCAGCAGTTTTCCGGAGAAAACTTTCAGATAGATGGCAGGACACCGAAAGTCGTAGAACCCTCCTACGGCCTTGACCGTATACTTCTTACTATAATGGATTCCTCATACTATAGAAGGGAAAACGGGTACAAGGTTCTTCGCCTCGATCCACATATCTCGCCCATCCACATGGCCATCTTCCCACTCCAGAAAAGGGATGATCTGGATAAGATAGCAAAGGATCTTTTTGAAAAGATGAAAAATATAGATCCATTCATATTCTATGATGACAGTGGGAATATAGGCAGGAGATACGCAAGACAGGACGAAATAGGTACTCCTTTCTGCGTGACGGTTGATTACCAGACAAAGGATGATGAAACCGTAACAATAAGAGAAAGGGACAGTACTTCACAGGTCAGAGTGAAGATCAGCGATCTTCTCGAACGAACAAGATCTTTCCCGGATTCCCTTTCTGCGTTGTTCTAAAATTGAATCTATTTAAATCTTTAAACGTTGATTCACGTTCTGTCTATTAAGACTATATCACGGCGATCTCGCAAGTAAATAACTTCTTTATAATCTCGCGCAGATATTCATGGGATGTTTGAAAGAAATTTGCTCGAGGGAAAGATCGCACTCGTAACTGGAGGAGGCACAGGAATAGGTTTCAGCATAGGAAAGCGGTATGGTGAGCTAGGTGCATCCATAGCCATATGCGGGCGCAGGGAAAATGTACTGGCTGATGCTGTATTCAAATTCAAGGAGGCTGGGATCGACGCAGATTCTCATCGCTGTGACGTAAGAGATCCTACCCAGGTTTCTGAAACCGTCGATCACTTCATGGATCGTTTCGGTAAAATTGACGTCCTGGTTAACAATGCGGCCGGAAATTTCGTCTCACCAACTGAGAAGCTATCCCCGCATGCTTTCGACGCCGTCATAGGCATTGTACTTCATGGTACAGTGTATATGACGCTTGAACTTGGCAAGCGGTGGATCAGGAATGGCCAGCATGGTGTGGTCCTTGACATCGTAACGACCTATGCATGGACCGGATCCGGCTACGTTGTTCCGTCTGCAGCTGCGAAGGCTGGAGTTCTCGCACTGGTAAGATCCCTTGCCGTGGAATGGGCTAAGTATGGAATCAGGCATGTGGCCATAGCACCTGGCCCGTTTCCAACGGAAGCAACGAGAAAGAATCTCTTCCCTATCCCCGAAATAGAGGATCGCATAGTGCAAAGGGTCCCGCTGAAGAGGCCTGGGAGGATGGATGAAATAGCAAACCTCGCCGCCTACCTAGTTTCCGATGGGGCCGAATACATCAACGGTTCGGTAGTGACCATTGATGGTGGTGAATGGCTCAAGGGAGCTGGCCAGTTCAACCATCTTGAAAATCTGACGGAGGATCAGTGGAAGATGATCTACAAGATATCGAGAAAAAAAGAATGAATCAGAGGCCGGAGAACCTGACAACGGCCTCCTTAAGCCTTTCATCGGATCCTTCAACCACATGCTCCGTGAAACCTTCCACTATCATGTTCTTCGCAGTATCCTCATCGATACCCCTGGAACGCAGATAGAACAGGGATATATCGTCTATGTTGCTTATAGCAGATGCGTGCTTCGATCTCACGTCATTGTTGTTTATAAGCAGCGCCGGTTTAGTGTTCGCAAAGGCATCCTTAGAAAGCAGCAGTATCCTTGTATCGTAGTAACCCTCGGCATGCCTCGCCTGCTCCCTTATGTCTATGTTCCCACGCTGCATGGTCAGGCTCCTATCCCTTACAATTCCCCTAATGTATATGTCAGCAACGGTGTGCGTACCTATCTGTATCGTGTTATCCCTGAGATCCATCTGCTGCAGCGATCTGGTGAAGCTTACACCCCTGACCTGGTAGTTCGTTCCATTTCCATACTGATACGATTCCGTCACGATGATCGATCTGTCGTATCCGTTCTCAGCATGGTATATTCTCGCTGAGGAGTAATCGTCCATGAACGTCCTTATGAATTGGAGGCCCTCCACTGTCTTTGGCCTGTCCTGCACCTGGTTGTACTCTATTGATGCGTTCTTGCCCAGGAATATATACGTATTGTCGCCCTGATACCCATTGCCTGTACCGCTGCCTGATATTCTCCTGAAAACGTTGATCTTCGATCCTTCATCCACTATTATCATATTCTTTGCGGCAAACGAGGATGTTGAGGAAGCGTAATCCTCTATGTTTATGGAAGCAGAGACGCCCTTGGGAACATAGAGGAAAAGACCGTCATGGAAACCTGCGTTTATGAGAAACTCGTAACGATCGTACACGTATTCTTTACCCGCAAAATCGTAAAGGATGGAGGGGTGCGTCTCCTCAGCATCCCTGATCGATGAAACTATTAGTCCCTTAGTGTCGTACACGTGAACCCGGCCGTTGACGATTGCCACGTCCTCATCCGATCTCCTGTAATCTCCGTTGCTAGCCTCCTGTTTTCCGAGCACCATCTTCTCAACGAATTCATCGGTGAATTCGACGTACCTCATCCTGGTTGGGCTCTCCTTCCAGGTCTGCGGTGACGTCTTCATGAACTGTATGAAGTTCTCCTGCCTGTACTCGTGCAGGCGATCGTATCCACGATCGTTTATCATGTCGCGTATCTGCTCGATCATCCCACAGCACCCATCTTGCTCATTTCAAGTTTTACCAGCCTGTTCATTTCCACTGCGAACTCCATGGGTATCTCCTTCATGACGTCATCGAGGAAACCCAAGACGATCAGCGAACTTGCCTCATCCTCAGAGAGCCCGCGTGATCTCAGGTACGTCAGTTCTTCAGTGCCGATCTTGCCTACGGTTGCTTCATGGGTGAAGTTGGCTGTTGGCTCGTATATTTCGTCATGCGGCATGGTGTAGGATACCGATTCATCGTTTATCAACAGAGCATCGCACTGAACATGGCTCTTTGCATTCACTGCATCCTTGTTTATCCTCACAAGGCCGCGGTATATGGATTTTCCATCGCCGAGCGAAACGCTCTTTGCTATGATCTTTGAGCTTGTATTTGGAGCCATGTGTATGGCCTTCGCTCCTGTATCCTTAACTGTGCCGGGACCGGCAAGGGCTATGTTCAGGTTCGAAGTGGTAGCGTTTCTTCCACGCAGATACGATGACGGATATATCATCGTAACCTTTGAACCGAGGGAACCGCCTACCCATTCCATGTTCCCGTTCTCCTCTACCCATGCACGCTTCGTCGGCATGTTGTAAACGCTGTTTGACCAGTTCTGTACGCTCGTATACCTTCCGTGTGCATTCTTCATTACATAGTATTCGACTATGGCGGCATGCAGGGAATCCTTGGAATAAACTGGGGCCGTGCATCCTTCAAGGTAGTGCACGCTTGATCCCTCATCCGCAACGACAATTGTGTGCTCGAACTGACCGGTGGCCTCTCCGTTTATCCTGAAGTAGGTCTGCAGAGGCATGTCAACGTGTACGCCCCTTGGCACATAGAGGAATGCTCCACCGCTCCATACGGCTACGTTCAGCGCGGCGAACTTGTTGTCGCTTGGCGGGACTGCCTTTGCGAAGTACTCCTTCACGAGATCAGGATACCTCTTCAACGCTGAATCCAGATCCATGAAGACAACGCCCTTCTCCTCCCATTCCTTCTTTATGCTGTTGTAAATCCCTTCACTGTCGTACTGTGCGATGGAACCCGCAAGGTACTTTCTCTCCATCTCAGGCACGCCCAGCTTCTCGAAGGTATCCTTTATCTCCTTGGGGACCTCGTCCCAGTTGGTGGCCTTGACCTCATCCGGCCTGCTGTAATAGGTCATGTTTTCCCAGTCTATTCCGGACAGATCCGGACCCCAAGTGGGAACTGGTTTCGACATGAAGATCTCGTAGGCATGAAGCCTTATGCGCCTCATCCAGTCTGGTTCCTTCTTTATCTCAGATATCTCCTCTACAACCTGCCTGCTCAGACCCTTTCCGGTCGAGTAAACAGGGTTTATGTTGTCATGGAACCCATAATCCAGGGATCCATTTGACTTCAGATCGTTTATAAGTCTATCTATTTCCTCATCCTTATTAACATACGTTGATTCCATTTATGCCACCTCCTTAAGCCAGTCATATCCATTTTCCTCGATCTTATCCGACAGCGATTTGTCTCCATTTATCGCTATTGTGCCGTTGACCAGCACGTGCACGAACTGCGGTTCTATATCCTTCAGAATCCTCTGGTAGTGCGTTATTATCAGGTATCCGACATCCTTGCTGAAGTACTTCTTCAGCTGTTCAGCAACCATTCTCAGCGCGTCCACGTCAAGACCGGAATCTATCTCATCCAGTATTATCATCTTGGGTTTCAGTATGAGCATCTGCAGTATCTCAAACCTCTTCCTCTCACCACCGGAAAAACCGTCATTCACTGATCTTGATATGAAGCTCTCGTCAAGGCCAACGGTCTTCATGGCCTCCTTTATCCTTTTGTTGAACTCCGAAATGACTATCTTCTCATCAGGATGCAGATGGCTGTAGGCTATCCTGAGGAACGTAGAAATGCGGACACCCTCAACTGCCACGGGGCTTTGGAATGCAAGGAACAGCCCTGCCCTGGCCCTCTCTTCCGGCGTTGCATACGTTATATCCTTACCATCCAGTATTATCTGCCCGCCGGTTATTTTGTAATCTGGATGCCCTATGAGCACATTGCCAAGTGTGCTCTTTCCGGCCCCATTCGGGCCCATCAGTGCGTGTATTTCACCGCCGCCTATCTTAAGGTTGACATCCTTCAGTATCTGTTTATCCTCAACTGATGCAGAGAGGTTTCTGATCTCAAGTATCATAAGCTATCGTAGGAATATATCTTAATACTATTTAAACACTTTTTTGTGTCTAAATTGACTAAATTTAAATAATCATTACGCATTACTTATCATATGATATACGACGACATCCTGGGGACAACGAAGACGACCATACTGGAGAGCTTAAATGTTAAGGACAGGAGCGTCGATGATCTCTCGGAGATTCTGGGCATAAACAAGACAGCAGTCAAGGAACATCTCGAATATCTTGAGATGCGTGGATACGTTTCTTCATATTTCCAGAGTGGTGGTGCTGGCAGGCCAAAAAAGTTTTACAAGCTGACGGATAAAGGTATTTCACTGTTTCCCAAAAAGTACATAGATTTTGCAAAGCTGCTGCTGGATGAGACGGAAAAGGTACTTGGCACAGAACAAATGAACGCAATACTTGAGAGGATCGCCTCCAGGATGATATCCGATACCGGATGGCTTGCCGAGGATCTCCGTGACAAGCCCAGGGATGAGAAGATAAAGAAGCTGCAGGAGTACGTTTCAATGCTTAATGTTCTCGGTTACAATGCTACGCTTGATGTGTACAGCGACAGGGTAATTATATCAAGGCATAACTGCATATTCTACGATCTGGCAAAGACAAACAACAGGATAATATGCAATTCTCTAGGCAGAGATCTGATAGTACAATCGCTCAATGCGGACTTTCAGATAACCGAAAAGATCAGCAGCGGGTCGAACAAGTGTGTTATTGAAGTTAAATTGTGAGGTGTTTTTATAATGGTGACTAAGGAGGAGGTGCTAGAAGCCTTAAAGGCTGTTTCAGATCCGGAAATAGGTTACGATGTTGTCAATCTCGGACTCGTGTACGATATACAGATAAACGGCAACAGGGTTTACATAAAAATGACCATGACAGCACCGACGTGCCCCGTGACGCCCTGGATACTCAGCGAAGCACAGCGTGTTGTCGAAGAGCTTCCGGGGGTAGAGGCCTGCGACATAGAGCTTGTATGGGATCCGCCATGGAACCCGAAGATGATGAGCGACGAGGCAAAACAGGCACTCAACATAGATTATTGATCGTTTTTCCGCAGTAATCATATCTTTAAATACCATTTAAATATAAACCATCTGATAACTTATGAGTGAGAGAGAAAAGATCACCATAGAGAATATAGTGGCATCAACATCACTTGCGGAGCATCTGGATCTCAGCAGGATCGCACTCGCCCTCGATGGATCAGAATACGAACCCGAGCAATTTCCAGGCCTCATATACAGGCTTCAGGAACCGAAGACAGCTGTGCTTATATTCAGGAGCGGAAAGGTGAACTGCACTGGTGCCAAGAATATCGAAGATGTCAAGAGGACAATAAAGATCATCATAGACAAGCTCAAAGCAGCGGATATAGAAGTCTACGACGATCCCCAGATAATAGTACAGAACATCGTGGCAGTCTACGATCTAGAATCAGAGCTCAATCTGACAGATATAGCCATGTCCCTTGGACTTGAAAACGTTGAATACGAACCTGAGCAGTTTCCAGGTCTGGTATACAGGGTTGAGGAGCCAAGAGTGGTTCTCCTTCTATTCGGTTCAGGAAAGGTTGTCTGCACCGGAGCAAAGGAGGAGAGCGAGATAGAACAGGCCGTAATAAAGGTCAAGAAAGAACTACAGAAGGTAGGCTTGATCTGATTACAGATCCTGGAGTATTCCGAACTTATCGCATCACCCTGCGATTCAAGTTCGGCCATGCCCAGATCTTAGAAGCTTTTTCCTGAATGCCCAATCAGCTTGTGCCTTTGTTTTCAGTTTTCCCCTGATCCTCTATCAGGTTCTCCCGAATTATTATGGCTATATCCTTGACCTGGATCTTATCCTCCACGTTCATGGTTCTCGCTGCGTCAGAGAGCATGGCATTGCAGAATGGACACGCAACCGCAACGTTTGATGCGTTTGTTTTCATTGCCTGTTCCATCCTTATATGGCTTATGGCCTTCTCGCTATCGACCTTGTACCAGTAGTTACCGCCCCCAGCACCGCAGCAGAAGCTTGAGTTTCTCGATTTTTCCATCTCAACCAGGTTCGATGACGATGAGACTATGAATCTCGGATCATCGTATACGCCGTTTCCACGTCCAAGGTAGCACGGATCGTGATAAGTCGTTAAAGTTTCTGAATTTTTGACCTTCAGCTTTCCCTCGCGTATAAGCTGGGCAAGGAATTCGGAGTGGTGCACTACCTCTGTCTTCAGCCCGAACTCAGGGTACTCGTTCTTGAAGGTGTTGTAGCAGTGCGGGCATGAGGTTACTATCTTCTTCACCCCATATTTGTTGAATGTCTCTATATTTCCGGTTGCCAGCGTCTGAAAGAGCCCCTCTTCGCCTATCCTTCTGGCCGTTTCTCCAGTGCACCTCTCCTCAGATCCGAGGATGCCGAATTTAACGCCAGCCTTCTTCATCAGATCCATAACGGCTATAGCCGTTTCCTTTGCCTTTGGATCGTAGGCTCCCATGCAGCCGACCCAGTAAAGTACCTCCTTATCCTCTGAGTACTTTTCAGCATACTGCAGAAGGTCGTCCCTGTCCATCGGGGAGCTTCCAAGCGGGTTACCCGTATTGTACAGATTCGTCAGATAGGTCGTAGTCTCCTTTGAGACTCTGTTTTCCATTACGAGGTTGCGCCTTGTTTCAGTCACAAAGTTGTATGGCCTTATGAGTACTGGGCATTCCTCCACGCACGCCATGCATGTTGTACAGGACCATGCGGCATTCTCTGTGAGTATGACCGGCACGAGATCCGTCTCTGTTCCAACAGTCTTCTTTAGGTTCTGGACTACTGCCCTTGGATCTAAGCCAGTGCCGGAAGCGTATGCCGGGCATGCCCTCTCACAACGCCCGCAGTCTGTGCAGGCCATGGCCGCAGTCATGTATTCAAGAGACAGTTCCTTCACATTCTTAGCACCCACCTTCACCTCGTAGTTTCCAGATGCCATGACCTCTGACAGTATGAATGGGGTACCAACGTATGAATTTCCATGTATGACCGTCTTCGTAGCGTGCGTGGGGGAAAGCAGGGAATGGAAGAGCTTTGAGTATGGGAGATACAGGGCAACGAGGAAGGCCGTGATCACATGCGCCATCCACAGATCCCTGTATACTGCTATACCTGCAGGACTGAAGCTCCCGTATGGGAAGATGTAGCTGAGGTACCACTCGACGAACCTGTATATATCGAATGATTCCCTGAAAAGTGCTATTTTCAGTGCGCCCAGGAAGAACCCTTCCAGCGCAAGAAGAAGTATGCCAGAGAGAAGTATGTAGTCTTCAGAAGTCGTATGCATTGGTACGAAATTCGTTAACCTTCTAACCAGGGCCATTATCAGGCCAATTATCAGAATTATGCCTCCAATCTGCGTGAATACCTCGAATATGAGGTAGAACGTCCCGTATAGGATCCCAACACCTATCAGTGGCTTCAGAATATCATGCGAGAGAGCTATCAGGGATGTTGCTATGAACAATATGACGAAACCGTAGAATATGAACAGGTGCATTATCCCAGCGTACCTGTTCTTAACTATCTTCCTCTGGAATATGGCGTAGCTGAAGAACTGCTTTACCATCCTGGGAAAATTGGATGTTAAATATGACCACATAACCCCATAGTTGATCCCCTTTTTCGAGTAGGATCTGTACCACATATAGATGTCAAATATTGCAACGGGAAATGAGATGGAATAGAGTATTATGAGCTCAGGTACGGGTATGAAAACCAGCGTGGGGCTTACGGGTATGGTCATATTCGAATATGGGCTATGCGTATTTTAACCTTTTTTTAGCCATTAAGTTTCTATCACATAGCCTGCCTTTTTTTAACGGCACCACGTGATGCTATCAGCAATGCAAGACCAATAACACCGGATATGAGAACGAATATGAATGATACGCTTACGTCATATGCAAAGAGGAGAGCAAATATGGTGCTGCCTATGAATCCAGATATCGATTTTCCCGTGTAAAATACACCGTTATTTGCGGTTGAAAACCTGGTACCGAAAACATCGCCTATGTAGGAAAAGTAAAGTGATATCATTGATCCTCCGAAGAAACCTATGATCACTATTGCAGGTATGTACTGCCTCGCAACAAGAAATGCTGAACCCGCTATTATGAATACATCGATCATCATGACGCTTGCGGATCTCCCTATCCTGTCCGATAGCCATCCGATCATCGGCCTGCTTATTCCGCTCATGAGTGGAAAAATGGACACAAGCAGCGAAAACTCCAGGGCAGGAAGATGACGGCCTATGTATCCGAATGATGATGATATGACTAGGAGCGGAACTGAACCGAAAACGAAGGAAGCGTACAGAATCCAGAATACCGGGCTGGAGAGGTTGCGCCTTGGTCTCTCGCCAGTCAGACTCGTGCCTGGATATCTGGTTAGATACATGAGTATCGGCATTAACACTATTTCCATGAGTCCTATGATAAGCATTGGCGCCCTGAAACCGGTCGCGTGGACAAGAAAAACGTTAGCGACGCTGGATCCAAGGCCGAAGCCGAGTGAAACTATGCCCACGGCAAAGCCCCTTATGTTGCTGTACCACTTAACCGCCAGATTTGTGGCTATCCCGTAAAGTATCCCTTCTCCGATGCTTCCTATGGACCAGACCGCATAAAATTCGTAGATTGAATGCACAAAGGATCCGCCCAAAAATCCAAAAGCTGAAAGAATCGCCGATATCATCCCTATCCTGGCCGGCCCATCCCTGTCAGCAAAGTATCCTCCAACACCCTGGAATGTGGTCGAAAAAACTGTGAAGAGCGTAAACGCCACTTCGACATAGACCGTGGATGTGTGCAGATCAATGGATATCATAGGTTCTAACACATTCCATGAGTACTGGTATAGCGAGTTCATGGACATTACGACAAGCGCTATTACGAGATAGCCTCGCTTCACACAACTTCAATTGTTCTGATGTTCTAATTATTTGCCATGATCGCGAATCAATGATGTTCCGAAACTCATCGAAAGGCACCGGAGCAAGATCCATTTTTGATAAATGGTAATGCAATTCAGCGTGGGAAACATTTATCAGCCTTCAGAATGTTATACCTGCATGGATGATCAGACATTCATCAGCACCATAAAAACTGGCGACAAAAAGAAGATAGAGGAAATGGCGGATGATCTATGGAATTACAGGGATCTGTATCAGAGGAATGCGCTGATGATCTCGGCCATGTACGGGAGGACTGATCTGATAGAATTCTTCGCCGCAAGGTACGACCACATCGATGATAGGGACATAGAAGGAAATACGGCATTGATGTGGGCTGTGCGTAACAACAGGATGGAATCAGCGAAAAGCCTCATCGCACTGAAATGCAGCATTGATATACCTGACAGCGCCGGCAATACGCCGATCTGCTGGGCAGTAATATTCGGATACACAGATATGGTCAAGCTGCTCATATCCTCCGGAGCCAATATAAATATATCAAATGATGAGGGAGATACCCCTGCGATACTTGCCTCTAAGTACGGAAGATCCGAATGTCTCAAGATGTTAATAGAGGCTGGTTGCGACCTGAACGCAAAAAACCACAATGCTCAGAACGTGTGGAAGGCTGCGGAGGCCTTTGGCAGAAAAGAAATATTAGAAGTTCTCGCATCGTTATCCAACGGTAGGTGATATACTGTGGCAGACCAAATGCATGTGTATGAAAGTGATGTATCATGGATCGACGACAGGAGAACGGAGGTTTCGGTGGGAGATCACAGGATCGAGGTTGATTCTCCACCAGAGTTTGGCGGTCCAGAAGGCCAACTTTATCCTGAAACGCTTTTCCCAAGCGTTCTCGCATCCTGCCTCCTGACGACTTTCCTGGAGTTCAAGGACAGAATGGGGATAAACCTGAAAAGCTGGAACAGCCATGTAACCGCTGAACTGGGGCCGTCGCCAGAGAAGGGCTTCAAATTCCATCGTATAAAAATACATGTGAAGATAGGAGTGAACGATGAGGATAAGGAGAAGATACCGAGAGCAATGCAGCTGGCCGAAAAATACTGTTTCATATCGAGGGCAATAAGAAATAATGTTGAGGAAATAGTAGATTACGAATTCGTGTGATGATCAGAGATTTCTCAGGAAATCAACGGTTATCCTCACGAACTCTTCAGGTTTTTCTATGTATACTGGATGGCCAGATCCCTCAACAATTTCCAGTCTTGATCCTGATATGATTGATGCATATTCCTTAGAGAGGGCGATGGGCACCACGTGATCCTTTGAACCCCATACTAGTAACGTTTTCTGTCTTATTTTCTTCATATCGCCCTTCAGGGATTCAACCCATGCCGGTGCGACAGCAATTATGCCGTCTACTATATCCGGGTACTGCAATGTAGTCATTATGACCATTCCACCGCCCATGGATGCCCCCATTATGACCGATCTCGCCACGCCGTTCGCCTTTAGGTAATCCCTTATAAATTCAGCGGCGTGTTTAAGATCGCCCCTATCTATCCCGTACTTTTCAGAACTGGCTGACCTTCCAAATCCCGGATAATCTGGAGCGTAGACGTTATAGCCTATCTTCGAGTAGTTATTGAACAGATCGGCTTTATCCCAATCCATAGAGGTGAACGAGTATCCGTGGAAGAGCGCTATGCTTCTTCTGTTCGAATCTGTGACCATCTTCCTCTGAAATACCCTGGTTCCATTCACATCAATGAATTCTTCTTGTAATGCCATGACTGTATATCACAAATAAGGATTTCAATGATTCTATCTGTGGAGAGTTTTCATGGATAACATTGGGTCCTGGCATCACCAACATCTTACAAGATCTTTTTGTATCAGATTCCTGCCAGATCTCGCTTCAGATCCCTCTCATCCTCATGGTATCCATAGACGTATATGTAACGTCTATCTATCGCTGAATTCAGCGCGTTTACCAGTGGTGATGATTCCTCTCCTGTGGCGATCCTGTTTTCAAGCAGAACGCCAACCTGTGTCTTGAGCCTATCCTTTCCTCTGAAAGACAGCGGCGGTATTATATCCACTATGAATTTCTCCGATACTGCATTTAGAATGTCATGTGCAAGGCTTTCATCGTACTTCACCTTGTAGAGAACCTTCATGAGCCTGCGGTCCAGTATGTTGCGCATCATATCCTCTGAACGTGGATCCGACATGAGGAGATGAGTGAATTCCTGGTCGCTGAGCCGGTAGGTGTCATAGGCCTCGGACATGATCGCAGCCCTCTCAAGCATCCTGTTTGCTATTCTGCAGGTCTTATGGAAGTATACGGCCTGATACATCAGAAAGCGTGATATCAGCAGGCTTTCTATGTCCGAGAGACCCTTCTCCTCGATGATCATCCTGCCATCGTAAATGCCGGATACGCTGATCACCCTCGCTGGATTTACAAAACCTATGGACACTCCGCAGTAGAATGAGTCTCGTCTCAGATAATCAAGTTCATCAGCGTCTATGGGCCCGCTGACGATTTCAGACAATACATTCTCACGCCCCTCCAGGATGCTTACGACCTTCTTCACATCGATTGAATATTTTTCCAGTATCGATGGTATATTGCTTTCCCTTTCACCCCTTATTATCTTAATGCCTTCCTCCAGGTGATCCACACCCCTGTTTTTACGATAAAAGTCCTCTATGGTGTGCGAGAATGGAAAATGCCCGACGTCATGCAGAAGTGCTGCCATTGCCGTTTCCTCAGACTTTATTCCCAAATGGTCAAGGTACATGCCAGCAAGATGGAAAGTACCGATGGAATGCTCGAACCTGGAATGATTGGCGCTGGGAAACACCAGGTAGCAGAGGCCAAGATTCTTTATGTAGCGCAGCCTCTGGAATTCTGGAGTGTCTATCATCTCAAGTATGGCATCTGAAGCTCGTATGGGCCCGTGTACAGGATCCTGGATTATCTTTGAATTCATGCCGATCAGAAGCCAGACACACCCGGTTCGGTCTGGGCGTCCTGTCAGGTACCCCCTGTTTCCTCTCACCCCCGCACCCCTCCAGCATCGAGAGTCCAGGGTGTCGTTGCTCCCTTCCGGGCCTGGCGCGTTCCCCTGGCAAGCCATGGGCGCGTTCTCCTTTGAGATCGTGTCCATGGGCCTCCGATCCAGAGGGACAGGAGATCATTGATTCCGCAGGGCCTGGCAGAAACCCAGGTGGTCTCACCGGGCTGTCGCCCCCGCATCTAGACTTCGGGTACAGGGGACGCCTAACCCCCCGGCCAAGTCTGGCAATAACCATATAAAAGAACCGGTAAAAAGCTTATGCATATGATTCGATATGGACATGCATGGATCTTTACAAGGAAGGGGAGGAGAAGTTCGGACCGGTTTCATCGTACTTCTATGGTATGATATCAAACCATTTTCTGCGTGATCTCTACGCCATCATTGTTGACGATGTCGGGAGGTTCAAACCATCCGCCATACTTGATGTGGGCTGTGGAACAGGGACAGCCGATTACTTCATATTATCCGCATTCCCTGATATATCTGTAGACTGCATCGATCCATCGCCGTACATGATCAGCATCGCAAGGAAGAAGCTCTCAAAGTTCGGATCAAGGGTAAGGGCGGAATTAGGAAGCAGCAGATCGATCCCCTTCGATCGCAGATACGATTTCGTCTTCACATCTATCTCATTTCATCACTGGAAGTGCCGTGAAGATGGCCTAAGGAACATGGCAAAGTATGTTTCCGATCATGGCGTTCTGGCTGTATACGAATACTATAGGCCAAATCTGAGGAGCTTCCACAGGGTCGCTGGAAAACATGCGCTCACGATGGAAGACGTTGAGAAGTTGAACATAGAGGGTTTCACAAAGAAATATGAGATAAGGGGAGAGATGATGAGGATCATGTTTCAGAGAGATTGATTCCTTACCGATTATTCTGGACGCTGATCATTCATCCGCCATGCTTGAAATCCGGATAGAGAGCCATGCCCCCATCGACAAGCAGTGTTGTTCCGGTTATGTATGAGGCAAGATCGCTGGCAAGAAAGACAGCTGCTTGGCCTATATCATCAACTTCACCAAGCCTCGGCATCGCTATCTTGTTGAGCAGATCCTTTAGCGATTCGGGATTGCCCCATACGTCCTTGTTTATGGGTGTCTTTATGGCACCTGGCGCTATTGCAACCACGCGGATGTTGTAATCAGACAGTTCCTGTGCCAGTGCCTTCGTGAACATAGAAAGACCCGCCTTTGCACTGCTGTATGCTGTGTATCCGGACCATGGTACGTATTCGTGGACTGACGTTATGTTTATGACCACACCGCTTTTTTTCGGTTTCATGCGCTTAACTGCTTCCCTTGCGCAGTAATAAGGGCCCATGAGGTTGACCTCTATTACCTTCTCCCAGTCATCAGGATCATCTTCGCCAACCAGTTCTCGCTTACCGTCTATACCAGCGTTGTTGACAAGTATATCAACAGTGCCGAGTTTACTGTCTATTTCTGAGAATAGCTTCTGGACATCTTCCTTCTTTGATACATCGCCATAGAACGCCATGGCGAAGCCACCATCATTTTTTATCTCATCAACGATCGCGTCCGCACGATCCTTTCCGCTGCGGTAATGCACTGCAACCTTGGCGCCGGCTCTGGCCATATACTTCGCAATGGCAGCTCCGAGACCGGAACTTGAACCTGTAACAAGTGCTATTTTTCCTGTCAGGTTTATGGCTATTCTGCTTCCTCTATTCTCGTCCATGAACTATAATCGTTATATCGGATTAAGCTGTATCTATTTCCATTGTCTGGTTAAGACCATTCTTCTTTTTACCCAAATTATTCTCTGGCTTCAAGCCTCTTTCCACACCTCCTAACTTTTATATAACGAATTTGAATAGCCTCACTGGGCCCGTGGCCTAGCTAGGATAAGGCACCGTCCTTCTAAGTCGGGAATCGTGGGTCCAAATCCCACCGGGCCCGTATCTTTATTGGTTCTTTAAGGTATCATAAGAAAGAAAGTGCTGTTCTTGTCTTACGAATTTTAATTTGTAAAATAATGCTAAGATAACTGTACCAATGCTTTCTGGTCAGTCACCCATATGATCGTTCATAATTTTGAGATATTATAAAAAAATATCAATACTTTTGCATTTATCTCTGAAATAAACCTTATTCGTATTTCTCTTTTAGGATAAGGTTTTCCTTTATTTTCCTTGAACACTGCCTTATCGTTTTTTACAATTATTTCAGAAAGTTTCCTAGACGATCTTATAATGACGGAGGAGCATAGGCTACGATGGCAATCCTTAGATGCCATAAAAAGTTCTTTTGACCATGCTTGCATGACGATGTTAGCGTGAGAGTCGGATAGGTAGCAGTCTAAACACTTGACCTGTGAGGTCGCTCGACAGATGATCGTCTACAGTATTCTGTGTATTTATAAAGGGTACCCCTTGTTGAACATCTCTTTGATCTCATCGCTGCATTTCTAGTATCCGTTCATCTTCCTGAATGCATGCTTTGAATTTTCATATACATTATATCGGTCTGCCATTTCTCATCAGGGGATTTTGCATGTTCCGGTTTTGTTGATTCCCACACCCGATGTTTCCAGGGCGTTATCAGATCGTGCCTCTTCAGTATCCTGTAGACTGCAGAAGGGGAAAGATATGCAAGATCCTCCTCTATCGGGGTGTAGGCGATCTCCCTGAAGGACATCTTCGGATGCTGGTGCTTGAATCCTATGATGATATATTCATCGTCATCTCTTATCGTCTTAGGACTGAACCTTCCGTCGAGGATGGGCGAGAACGATATCTGTGAATAGTACCAGGATCTGGATAATCCCAGCATGGAAAGTACCCTTGATACGGAATAACCTTAATTTTCAACTGTATTCCTAACTGTTCAACGGATATCATAGAAATGCGATCTTATACGTTCGCTACTCCTTAAGCGTCCTCCAATCTTTTTTGAGATCTAAATTCTCTGATATGATGTCAGCCATGGTTGCCTTGAGCCTTGCAATCTCATCATACTTCTCAGACATGATGCGATTATCATTTACTTTCTTACCATGGTTCTCTAATATCTCCGGCGCACTGTTTAGGAGCTGATCCTTCCAGTGGTAGAATCTTGTTGGTTTCGATCATATTTCCTGCATAAATCCGTTAATGATATGGTACCGATCATCCCCTCAAGGACGATCTTCAGTTTCTCCTCGGGTTTGTATACCCTCTTTACTGCCATTTATTAGACGTGGAACAACATGGATCATAATTAATTTCGCAATTTGTCCAGAGATGCGATAAACATTTCACGTTCCTGTAGGCTATATGATTCTCCACCGGGTTGATGTAAAAACCCAATATTTCGTATTGACCGTATTCATCTATACCCATGGCAAATATCGTACATTCCTTCTCCACGGTTTCCCTTCTAAGCAAAAAACATGGCATCCATGAATATCGCTATGTACCTTCTGTTGAGCGATCTCCTCTTCCATTTCTCTATCTTCGGTACAGTTATGTCAGTTATCCTCGATATGGTGGATCTGCTGTACCTGCTGTGAAACACTTCGTCGAGTATATCTGCCATCTTCCTCGTCGATATGCCCTTAGAATACATCGACAGTATGAGATCCTCTATACCGATAAATCGTTGATAAGGTTCGAATATATACGTAATACATCATCACGATCCCTGAATACTTTAAGTTCTTCTGTTTTACCGTATCTCGTTAAAAGATCCCTTTCGTAGTATTCGTTGTGTTTACCATTCTCTTCCAGAATTGCCTTTATCGCTATTCTCATTAACGATTCCATGAACTCCCTCACTGTCGATTGGGCTATCTTAAATATCTTTGTCCGGACATTCCATTATACATTGCCTTCTCGTCCCTTCGAGGAGGCATTCTTCTATTTTTCATGAATTTTTTTTCATGATCTTTCAACGATCTCCTTACACAAAATTCAGGACACTATCCATAGAATATATCATCCCACAGTTGGTATGTCGCATTATTATTCCTTATTCAACACTAACGTTCATTCTGACAAGATTAAATTGTGTTTAAGCATAATGAATTCATGCCTTACTATGTGATAACAACTTTTGACGATTTGAAAACAGCAAATATTGTTTGAACTAAAGCTATGGAATCTGGCTTTACCGCCTGCATAAGCATTATCACCGGTGTAAAATCAATCTATAGATGGAAAAATAATATAGAAGAAAACCAGGAGATTATGTGCTTTTTCAAGACAGCGGAGGATACATCGAGCCACTCCCTATACCGAGGCGTCATAACTTCTTCCTGATTCATAGACCGACTTCTGCCTGTACGGATATATACCGGACAAGCCCGAGATAGCGATCTCCACAGGCGTAAGTTCGGACCGCACCAGCCCTACTGTTCTATGTCTGCATACACATTATAAACTCTTCTATTGGGGGAAGTCCGTGTATCACATCGCTGAAGATCTGAGTTTTACTGCTTTCCCCAAACCTCTAACTTTCTAATAAATCATGCTGGAAAAGTTCCTCAAGAACTTTATCAGGGCTGAAACCAGAATCATGGAGACCCCAACTATCATAAATGAATAGATCCTGCCTGCAGACTGGTATAGAAAGCCACCAACAATACTTGAGACGGCGGTGGCCGCAATGCCAAATGTATTGAAAGCGCCCTGTATCCTTGCCATCATATCTATTGGTATTATCCTCATCAGCGACGTGTTCACCGCCACATTCTCGATGCCCATGGCCATTCCGGCTATGAATGAAGGCGGTACGGCAAGGAGTGCATTTTTAACAAGCGATATTGAGAAAAAGGAAATCCCGACAATGGCGTACATTGCAATGCTTATTCTTCCAACATTTCCGGTGATCTTACTCCCAGCGACGGAACCGATCGCAATGCCGAATACCAGAACTCCGAATATCATGGATACATAGATGGCTGGGAGCCTGAATCCTACCTGTACAAGCGATATGAACATGATGGCCGCCATGCCCACTATAAAATTTCCAATAAGGCCTATTATTATGACCTCCCTGATCCTGCCATCACCGATAGCCAGCTTTATCCCTTCTTTTATGTAATTCTGGATGGTATCGGTTCCACCGTATCTCGCATGCCTTATCGCAAGAATAGGCAATATCGAAATTAGAAATATCAGTGTTAGAACGAGAAACGACCTGATATCGCCTAAGGCGATTATTATGCCTGATAAGATGAAACCGACACCCTGCGCGATCATTGTCGCTGAAGACATCTCAGAGGATCCAGCTTTGTACTGATCTTCTCTCAGAAAAGCTTTCATCCAGGAAGACCGAACGGAATCTATTACATCTGATGTAAAACCCAAAATGAACGTTGCAGCAAATATCGAAACAGCGATGTATAGATCTTTTCCTGTGTGGATGGCAAATAGGATGAAGAGAAGCAGAACAACCCGAATCACTGCTGCACTTATTGCCAGTTCCTTCTTCAGCCACATTCTATCCACAAATGATCCGACAACTATGCTCAGCATCAGCGGAAATGTCATCATGCTGTCAGCCAGGCCTGCAAGCGCGGGCTTTCCTGTGACCTGCAGTATAACCCATATTATGACAAGGTTGTAAGCCGAAAGCCCAAACCTAGATATAGCTGCATTAGCAACAGTCAGCTGAAAATTGCGAGGCATCCCATTATTCATGTTCTCATTATACATATAAATCAAGCTTATACGTAGATTATTATCTTATATAAAAATATGCCACCATGAACGGATCTGGAAAAAATGTCGATCTGCTGCTGAAAAATTTTGCCAACAGGACCAGGCTAATGATATTGACACTCATAATAAAAAATGGGCCCATGACTGTAACGCAGCTTTCAAAGATCATAAAAACAAGCAGATCGAACCTTTACCAGATAATAAAGGATATGCTGTCTGATGGCGTGATTACACAGGTTAAAACCGAAACCAACAGAAACTACGTTGAAAAATACTATTACATAAACGAGGATCTGTTTGCAAGCGTTGGATCCGAAGATCTCAAGAATGCACTTATGGTCATGGATGACGAGGATCTCAGGAATCTGATGGTCTCATTTCTGGCCACGGCATCCGCCATATTCTCTATCATGGCTGAACAGGTGGCAATGGCCACTCCTGGGGAGATGAACATATACCGAGAGGAAATAAGAGATGATCTCATCATCATGTCATTTTCCTCGTTATCCAGAGAGACCATGGCGAAATATGCTGAAATGAACGAGAGTTTCCTGAAGGAAGTGGAAGATAGTAGCAATCATTCAAGAGAGGATCACTTCCTATACGTGGTGGGATTTCCTTCTACATCACGTTTGAACCTTTTCCGCAATGATGATAGTAATAACGGAAAACAGAATAAAAACGCTGAAAAGAGATGATTTCCCATGACAGGGATAATGCATGGTAAGGTGCTAAGAGAATTCGTATCAGACGAGGAAACTGCCGGGAATGTTGTTGACGTAAACGAGGATCTATCACCGAATTTCGAGATCTCAACTCTGGCTTCAATGATGGAAAAGACTGGAAAGATAATGAGATTCAATAGTATAAAGAATTTTCCCGGATTCTCTATCATAACTGGTCTATTTTTAACAGAAGAAAGGATGATGAAGATACTCGGTTCCGCAAATGAAGCCGATTTCTACAGGAAATGGGCCAGAATAACAGGAGAAGGTTCTTTGCCTGATATACAGATAAAAGGATCTCTCCCTGCAGACTTGTACCCGGAAGACAAACCAAATCTCCTCTCGCTTCCAGTGTTAAGACATTACAAAAATGACGGAAAAAAGACAGGTAATGGAAGATACATAACCGGTGGTATAGTGGCTGCAAGAGATCCAAATGATCCAGAAAGGATAAATCTGAGCTTTACAAGGATCCAGATCATATCTGAAGATAGATACGCTTTCGATGCTGGGAGCCACGGGCACCTATGGTCGTACCTTCAGCAGAGCAGGAAGAGTGGATCATCTCTGGAGATGTCCGTAATAATAGGTGCACCGCCCATCCATTATCTTACCGCTGCTGCCTTTATGGACGATGAATACAGGAAAATAGGGAGAATTTTCAGCTTCGACTACGTAAAAGGCTTCAGGAACGATGTTCCAGTGCCCAGCGCATCGGAAATAGTGATAGAAGCCAGATACATACCAAATGAAGAATACGATGAGGGACCGTTCGCTGAGTACACCGGTTACATGGGTTATGATTCAACGAGAAGCGTCGCCGAGGTGAGAAGCCTCATTATGAGGAGGAATCCTATCTATGTGGATATCATGCCATCCAATTCCTATGAGCATGTTAACCTCTTTTCATTTACCCGATCCGTCGGCGTCAACAGGATCATAAGAGAAACCAGCCCCAAGGGGCATGATATCAGAATCGTGTGGCCAAATTACGGATCGCGTTTTCTCGCTCTGGGCTACGTTGATCCACCTTTTCCAGGATTAGCCAAGAATACAGCCCTATCGGCAATTGCCAACGATCCTCTGTGGAACAAAGTTGTAATGGTGAACGAAGGAAAAACCGATCTAACTCTTGAGAGAATGCTACTGAACCTGGCCGAAACAAAAAATTTCAATCGTTCACTGACCATAATAAGGGATCTGTACACCATAAGCTCGGATCCCACAGCAAGAGATGACGGTACAGACTCTAAATTAATTGCCATAACAAGAGGAAGCGGAAATCACTTTGATGTGGAGAGGCTTCCAGAAGGCGTTCGAATGACATCCAGAAATGGAAAAGTTATGATATCGCATCAGGAGTCGGATGCGGATGTGAACATCCTGGTACCAAGGACAATAAAGGCGTCAGATATGGATCGCGTTGGATGGATGCTTGCACTCAACATAGACTGCGATAGGGATCTGCGTGTAGAAGATGACAGGATCATCGTCGATCTGAGGAAAGATCTGCATGAAACACCTATTATTCCCCAGAACGTGATCTCAAAGGTCTCTGGTATTGCAAGAAAGTACGCACGTGAGCATTGATCTATGAAAAATCGGTATTGGCCTGCAGTACAGTGATATTGGTAGTCGCTGTGCTAATATAATATTAGGTTACCGCATGCTTTATCTCATCGCACCCATGTGATGCAGTGGTTTTCAAAAAATAGGTTCTGTCCTGATCCTCAAAACACGACAGGCTTTTCTACCCTGAATTCATCTGCATCACTCACGGATGAAAGCTTCGTAAGACCGACTATGAATATTATAACCGATATGGACATGGCGACGGTCCAGAAAATGGCACTCGCAGTGATATAAGTAGATCGGTTCATTATAACATATAGATCCGTGTATACGACACCACCATCGATTGCGGTGTGCAAAAAAGCTGATATAATGTAGGTTATTCTAGCGAACCCGCGTATCTGCCCCCATTTCATGAATGTTGCTGTGCCTGGATGGAACAGGACAGATGACACTATGTTGAGAGATACAAGCAGGCCTTCAAATGGTGTTAAGATCAACGACCTGTGTATCTCAATCACCGGGACCACGAATGTTTCAAAGAAAAGAATAACTATATCCACAATCGAGAACCCAAGGCCTATGAAGAATGCCATGTTTCTTGCCCTGGTATCAACTGCAAGAAATGTAAAGCCCTCCTGTATGAAGCCAGCCGCAAGGCCGATATACAGAGAATAAAGGATTGAATTTTTAAGTTCGAAAACGGAGAGTTCGCCGACAATGCCTGATGTGCTGAAATGATCCTTTATCAGAAATAAAAATACAGGGATATCCTGCGCTATCTCCTGCACGATCAGTGCGATGATCATGAAAAGTACGCCTATACCGATAGCGATCGTAGCTTCCCTGCGATTGATGGTATGGGGCGTACCCATCAGATCACCGCATCATGAAAGACCGACACGCTGAATATTATCGGTAACGTCCTCCACAAGAACGGCCGTACCGTATGCCACGATTTCTGTCATAACCTGGCCTATGTCGGAAGAATCAAACCGTACGTTTATGACCGCATTCGCACCTATCTGTTCTGCTGCGCTCTGCAGCCTCTCCATGGCGGTGTTCCTTGCATCGGAAAGCATCTTCGTGTACTCCTTTATCTCTCCGCCGGCAAGTGAACGCAGCCCTGCGACCAGATTTCCGCCCAGGCCCCTACTCCTGACGGTTATACCCCATATCGTACCGAAGACCTTAACAATACGCTTTCCCGGTATATATTCCGTATTCACCATAATAACGTCTGACATTTCTTCACCACTGATGTTTGTTCTATTAAATATAGAACACATATATTTAAATGTTTGCCAATAAAAATGAAATTACTTCGGTGTTTCGAAAGGAACGCGCAGGCTTATTCGTATTGCTATATCATAATGAAAAAAAGCTCAAATTAGGTTATGAACATCGCCATCTGTTAAAACTGGTCGTGTGAGGTTCAAATGAGAGCATAAATTATAATTCATATCAATTGTTTTCTTACGCACCGCCTATGTAGTGCCCTAAATTTTGTTTATGCTCAGGGATACCTCCTCTGGAACATGTCCGTTATGGAGTCCTGGCATTTACGAAATCCCCTGGATCGGACAGACCATTTTTTCATTTAATTACGCCGTACTGGGGTGGATTATTTTCATTGCGGTCTCCTCCTATGGAGGTGAATCTAAGATCCTCAAGTATCTGATTCATCTTCCTTGTCGATATTCCTTTTTAATACATCGATGGTACGGGATATTCTATTTCGATAACTCGATCATAGTTCCCGGGTAACGTATGAAACTCGCCATCACAATCCCTTAATACTTTAAGTTCTTCGGTCTTTCCATGCTTCGTTAGGGGACATCTCCTGTAATATCAATTGTGTTTACCACCA
>JABEBW010004460.1_pt1 | contig 94385 bp, 115 predicted proteins | sample 7245961 | NCBI WGS metagenome assembly JABEBW01 (sample SAMN14506364, study PRJNA622280) | hot springs metagenome | biome: hot spring [ENVO:00000051]|acidic hot spring [ENVO:00002120]; feature: spring [ENVO:00000027]|sediment [ENVO:00002007]; material: sediment environment [ENVO:01001048]...
TTCTGGGGAGGTGTGCTGAAGGGTGGGATGAACCTACACCGGGTCCGCGATGGCTTGCAATTAAGCAAGCTGATTCAGGAGAAAACGAGCAAAGGGTACGAGCATATATGCGATCTGCAACTGCCGACCCCGGTCGCATCGGTGGTTCAAACGATCAACATTATCCAGATCGCCTTGTGGAAGGTACCCATGGCCAACCGGATAGCTCAGGAGCTGGAGATCCGACGTGCCCTCAACCTCGATGCTCCGGCGAAGACGCCGCCAGAACCGCCGTCCAAACCGAGGGAAACGAGCATCAGACTGCCAGAAGTGGCCGTCGAGTGGTCTTGGTAGGAGTCGGCCATGAAACTGCATGTCACGCTCCATTACCGCGAGACCGACGGCGATATTTGGGGAAGGCTTCTGGAGAAAGAAACCTGTTGGATAATAAAGGGAAATGTTCTCCGGAGCATACATACGATTCGGTCGAGCATTACTGTCCCGATACTGTATACCGCGCTTGAAAGTCGAGGTCTGTTCTGCGTACTCAAGGATGTCTTTCTGGAGACTCAGAAGGATGTCTTTGAAGGGTTTGTCCTGGATCTTCAGGATGAAATCGGGTTTTGTCGGAGAAATATGTACTCCGACCAAGATATGCAAAAGCATCTCCTGGAAAGGTTTGGAAAGAGTCCACAGTTGACTTATCTCCCAACGCAAAAGCCCGTATCCTGGGCCTGGTGAACCCAACCCACAACCCGTTCTCAGGAACGGGTTTTTTTATGTCCGAAAGCCTGCCTGGCCGAGAACCAAAGCAGAAGGGAAACGGTGGCCATCAAGAGAATCGCAATCATCACATCGAAGCCGACCCGATGGGCCTTGCAGAGAAAGGATCCGCACACAAGGGTGTTCTTCGGCAGGAGTAGAAACTCCCACACCGACTCTGGAAAAAAACAATGGACGAGAACGCCAAAAAAGATCGCAAGAAGATTGCACAGAAGAAGCAGTACGGGTGCAGCAAGCATGACCGAACCGATAAAAACTACCGTCTCCGTTGCATTGGTCTATACCGTCTCCAGGTGAAAACGAATACAATATAGCAAACGAAAACGCGAGGTGAAACATGGAGATCAAGCACCATCTCTTAACGGTTCCCGGTGGTCCATCGGACTCGATCTACGGCGTGTCCATTTTCCGGGCTTGTGACGATGGAGCCGTCGTCGTGCTCACGGAACCTGGTGAAAATCTGGGGATGTCCATCACCAATGCGATAGAACAGGTGGCCAATCTGGCCAGGGACATGCTCCTGGAAAGCCTGCCGCCAAAGCACATTGTCTGGATCGAGCGGTTCGAGGAGCTGGGTACCTTCGACTATGTGTGTTTCCAATGGAACGGCAAGCAATTTTTCTCACCGGATTGGAGGCCCATAGGGGACCGAGACGAGCGGAGCTTTTGGTGGCTGATCTTTGGGCTGCAGGAGCCCGCCTGTGCGTTCCCGCGATTTTCCCTTGAGCGGGACGCGGATCTGTGCGCCCACAAGAGTTCCGGAGGATAGCGGAATACCGGCTCACAATCGGCCAGAAATGCCCCTGGAAGCGATTTTCTGGGGAGGGGTGGGGTAGGTAGTAGCCAGAAAGGGCGATTCGGGCGTCTGCAAGGGTTGCTCGTACCGGCAGGGCAACCGGGGCGGGCGGGCACTCGCTGTGCTCGTGGCGCTCTCCCCGTCCCCACCCGCAACGCGGGTGGGGTCCCCTCGCCCATCGCGCCGGCGGCGTCGCCGCCCCTGCCCGGTGGCCAGTCGGACCGGCCCCCGCATCGGCCACGCTGCGCGAGGCCGATTGCTCCAGATTCATGGTCTCCAAGGATAGGGTGCCCGCTCGGTTTTGCTGATAAAATCCTACTAGCCATTACATATTGACGGTATGGAGAGTCCTGGGCATACTCCAACCACCGCCTCAAAATTGGAGCATCTGCCCATGACCAAAGAAAACATGGAACGGTTCGCGCAGGCAGGCCTGCGGCTGCGTGAACTACAACTGAAGGTGGCCAGCGACGTAGAACGCTGCCTCACCGAGCCACTGCCAAAAACCGAAGAGGTCGAGACCAGGCAGGGCAAATCTATCCGCAAGCGATCCCTCTGCGGTCTCATCGAGGCCGGTACGGGGGTAGGCAAGACCTTGGGGTACCTGGTGCCCTTGCTGGAGTATCAGCAACGCACCGGCAAACGGGTAGCCATCAGCACGTTCACGAGATTTCAGCAACGGCAAGTGGCCGCCGACCTGGAGATCGCCCGAAACCGTATCCTGAAGGACTATAACGGCAAGGTATCCATTCGCCTGGGGCGGCGGAACTTCGTAAGTCCAAACCGGATCGCTTATTGGCGGGAAAAACTTCCGGAAAACACCTGGCCGCAGGAGTGGAGGAACTTCTTCCGATGGGTCGATTCCTGGACCGAGGATACGGATCCATTGGAGACGACCTTTATGGCCTGGCGCGAGATCTCTCCGGAGATGCCGGATATCCCCGGCTTCGGCGAGGAAAACATCGCCCTGCGGGAAGACGAATCCCACTACTGGTACGAAAAGCACGCGCAGGACGCCATGGAAGCGGATGTGGTGATCACCAACCACGCCACCATACTGATCCACGCGGCGCTGAAAACCGATGTCCTGGGGAACATCGATACCGTAGTTTTCGATGAGGCGGATCAGCTCGTCACCGCGGCCCAATCGCTGCTATCGCGGCGCGTGCGCCCAACGATCCTGGTCGCCGAAGCGCACCGGGATTATCCCGAAAGCAAGGAGTTTGACTACAAGGCAGCCTATCCGATTGCCAAGCGCATACAGGATACGCTCAGAAGCATCGGCGAGAACCTGGATTATCGCGAAACCGCACTCGGTGAACTCGCGAAGGACTTTCCCGAAGAGGTCGAGTCGATCCGCAAGGATCTTCTGCTCCTGAAGAGCCTGCTGCCCGAGCGGGATCGCCGGGATATCCGGCGTATCCTGGACGGATTGGATTCTGGCGGAGAGGGCGATGTGGTCTACTCCCCGATTCGGTCCATTCCGGCTTTCCATATCGAAACGCTCGATCTCGGAGGGTTCATGGGGCGCATGTTCTCGGTCTGGGAGGACGCGGATCTCCCCTTCTCGCGGGCGATACTGATCTCGGCCACCCTGTCCGACCCCATCACCAAGAAGCTGGATTTCGCCGGATACCAGTATGGAATCTTTTGGCGAGCGGATGTCGAGGCGCGATACGAGCCGGATCGATTCGGAGAGATGCGGTTTGTCTTGCCAGACCCACGGGTGCCCGGACCATTCCTGAAGAGCAGGGAAGAGGTCCGGTTGGAAGAGGGCTGGCTGGACTACATCGAAAAGGCCATCGCCTGCGATACCGGCGGGCGCAAGCTGATCCTGAGCCCGGCCTTTGCCGATATCGAGGCCTTGCTGGAACGCCGCGGGGAAGAGAAAAAGACGTGCCTGATCGATGGTGTCCTCTACCATCAGCCGGACCTTTCGAGTCAGAAACTCATCCATCGCGTGCTCCACGACGATGAGGTCCGGGCTGTCATTACGCCGAGTCTGTGGGAAGGTGTGAACCTGCGCGACGCCAGTGGGAAAGCCTGGATGGAGGAGGTCATGATCACCCGGATACCCACACCGCCATACTCCCCGGTCTCCCAGGACCGGATGGTGGTCTGGCGGCTGCTCCTGCAGGCCAAGCGTGGTGGCAAGACCCGCACCGAAGCCGAGATCCGTAACGATATCCTGTGGGACTCCGCGAAGAAGGCGCTGCGCCGGTTGAGTCAGGGGATCGGTCGCGGTATTCGTGACGAGAAAGACTCGGTTCGAATCTGGATCCTCGACCCGCGCATCGAGCTGCCCCTGGATTGGCGGGGCCTGCTGGTGGAGATGCCAGAAGGCCTCGAAATGCTTCAGGCGAGCAAGCACGAGTTTCCGTTCCCGGCCATGGAATACTGGATCAACGCCATCCCTAGCCGGTTTCGCAGTGCCGTACTGGAATCCGCCCTTTTTGAGAGGGGTGGAAACATCGTGGAGGTGTTGTCGTGACGAACTACGTTTTGCGTGTCTCCTGCAAGACACCTGTTGCTCTGGGGCGGGAAGGGTTCTACGCCTGTCTGGATTCGGTGCTCCTGCATCGCCTATGCCTGCTTACTCAAGGCGACGTGGAGGCTGCCCGGAAAATGATGCCACTGGAGCGGGATGGAACCATCTGGCGGTGCGGCGGTGGCTACGATCCCAACGACCGTCTCCTACGCACAAAGACGTTTCCCAGGCCGTACAAGGTCTACCGGCGTCTCAGCAACGACCGGAACCTGGCTGAACTCGCCGACCTGGATCCCATGGCCCTGCAAAGCGGCGTGAATCGATGCTTCGGGCAAGAGACCGTGGCGACAGAGTACCGCTACAGCGTGCGTCCACAGACGATGCAGCTCGCGTTTCGTTTTTCCTCTACGGATCCAGAGACCGTCTTGCGGATCATGCGCCTGGAGCCCTTTCTTGGCCCCGGACATTCCGTTGGGCTTGGCGAGATCGACAACCTGGAGATCACCGCCGGTACCGAAAACGATCCATCGTGGGTGTACATCGATCCCCTGGGCCGGCTTACCCGTCCCGTACCTGGCGACTGGAAAGGATTCGATGGGCTGCCTGGGCTCACGGCTCTGGAACCGCCCTACTGGTCCGAACCCAAAGTGCCGGCCATCGTGCCCTATCCGTCGGGGGTGAAATAATGGACAAGACACCACTGCAAGAGGCGGTATGGTTCTTCTACGAGAGGCTGGGGCATCTCTTCCCGATCCCCGATTTTTGGAGACCGAGCGAGGGAACCTGCTTTCTTTGCGGCATCGAGGGTGAGGGTTACTTCGACCAAAGGGCATCCCACCAGTGCCATCGCTGTCCGGCCTGCTCGTCGTTCTACGCTCCTGCTCCCGAGATCTTTCTCACGAAGGGAAAGGATAGGTCGTTCGCTGGCGTCATCAAGAACCTCTGGGTGCTGGATGCCGAGGGTCGGTTCTACTCGCCCGTGGGGGAACAAACCAACAAGGGCACAGAGTTTCTGGAGCGGGCGGCGTTCTACGGCATGGACTTCTCCGCGCGGGAAGGGGGTGGAAAAAAGTGGCTGACGCGCCAGATCTTTTCTGGAAATCTCGCGTTCCCGCTGCTCTGGGGCAAGTTTGGGCAGAACAAACCCCGAGCCATTCAATCGCTGCATCTGTCCACCGAAGATCTCGTGTGCTGCTGTGAGGAAGGGCAGCAACTCTGGTACGACCGGGCGCTCATCGAAAAGGCCTGTAATGCACCTCTGGACGATCCCGACCTCAAGACCTGGTGGGTACGAGGGCTGCCGGACGGGTTGATGGAGCGGGCGGCGTTTATGCAGCGTTTTGGCGGCCAGATCCCGAAGGATGTGCTCACCATGCCGGACGAGTACCGGCGGTTGTTGAAGCATGTGCTTCCCGATGGTTATTTCGGCAAGAAGGAGAAAAAATCGTGAAGACTCTGGATAGCGAATCGCTCCACCAGGAGGCGTGGCGCTTGCAGCACGAGGGGGAATCGGTGGATCGGCGCGACTTTCTGTTCGCTCCTGCCCCGAATGGAAAGCTGATTTTCCGCAGTCAGGATGAGGAGCTGCCGATTCTGCAGATGGAATTGCGGTGCCTTCTGGCTCCTGTCCGGAGAATCGGACAGAAGGAGCGGTTCGTCAAACCCCGGGAGTTTCCGTCCTGGCTGTCGGATCTGTTGTCTCGTAACGGCTTCGCGCTGGAAAAACTGCTCATGGTGAAGCCCATGCGGATGAAGGTGCGCGGGGACCGCCTGATTCCGGTCATCGATACGGCGTTTCGTGTGCGGATAGTGGATAAAGAACTGGCGAACCGGGCCTACCGTCAGGGAATAGGCCGGTACAAGGCTTTTGGCTGCGGGATGTTGAGAAGAGTCGTCTAGCAGACTTTGTAGGCTCGCCAGAGATTACGTTTTTTCGTTCTTTTACAACATATTGGCTCATAGAGTCGTCCCCGCGCACGCGGGGGAGAACCCGATGAGTGGTACACGCCCGATTACATCCTCGAGTCGTCCCCGCGCACGCGGGGGAGAACCAAGATCAAGCTGACCAGAAGCGAGTGCAACTTTGTCGTCCCCGCGCACGCGGGGGAGAACCCGCAGAGACCGTGCAGGCCATCGGGCGGGCGCGTCGTCCCCGCGCACGCGGGGGAGAACCCTCTACCAGAACGCGCGGTATGCACCGAAGATTGTCGTCCCCGCGCACGCGGGGGAGAACCTAGATTATCGTTTCCTTGGGAGGTCTGTATGAAGTCGTCCCCGCGCACGCGGGGGAGAACCCGCATCACCCAGCAGATCGAGCTCGAAGATCGCGTCGTCCCCGCGCACGCGGGGGAGAACCCTTGCCGATGCACTGGGAGTTACGCCGCCCCTCGTCGTCCCCGCGCACGCGGGGGAGAACCGCAGACAGGCTTTGGCGTACCGCCACACAGAAGTTGCCTGTCTTGTTTGCGTCGGAAGTTGTTCGGGCGGTTTCTTGAACGCCCATTTTTGACCTATAGGAGAAGATACGATATGGAAACCTTGGATGTATCTGGAAAGCTCATTGCCGTTTCACCCATTGCCGTTTCTCCGCCAGGAGCAGCGTTCCCATCGGACGACAGGGATGCGCCCATGCGGCTTCCGTCGGCTGGCAAAAGCCGGTATCTACCGGCATCCACCCTGCGCCACGTCCTGCGTCATGGGGTCGCCCTGGTGGTTCAGTCGGCCCTCAAGAAGCATGGGAAACCGTTGAGCCTAGACGCGCTCCTTGCGCTGGACAAGGGGTTCTTCTCGCAAAAGAAAAACGTCGAGAAGGGTCGTGGGAAGAAGAAATCCAGTGAGGCTTCCGACGATGTTTCCGGTACGGATTCCTCGACGGCTTCGGGGACCAAACTGAAGCCCTGGCAGATCCTGGAACTGGAGCGCAAGGTTCGCGAGCAGAACCCCATGCTAGGGCTGCTGGGAATCTGGGGTATGCCGTCCATGCTGCGCGTCCGCAACGCCATTCCCATGGCGACCGCGCAGGGCCAGGTGTACGGGGTTGCTTCGGGTATCGTGCGCCGGGCAGTGGAGGAAGATCTGGTGGAAACGCTCTCGGGTAATGACTTGACCGACTATCTGCAGCGGCTAGATAGCTGGTCTGATGCAGACAAGGAGAGCACGGGTCTCAAGCACATCAAGGAGCGTCCCTGGGAAGAGATCCTGGGGGGTGTGGAGTGCGATTGGGGATACCAGATCCATCGGTACACCCCCATCCAGTCCGGTGCTGTTCTGGCGGCTTTGCGGGCTTTCGCTGGGGATCCGGTGATTGGTGCCCACATCGCCGTTGGTCGTGGAGAGGTGGCCATGGAGCTGAACGCCACCAGTGTCCACCAGGACATCCTGAAAGGACCAAAGGTTCAGCCTGCGGGTAAAATCCTGGTGCGACGCGGTATATTTGAGGTAGACGGTCTGCTGGCGGAACACCTGGCGGAGTTTGACCGCGCCGCTGAGGATGGCTTTCGGGGAATGGACTTCTCCTGTATCCCAACGGCGGCGGATGAGTCTTAATCTATAGTAAACAAGGAGTTGTGACATAGAGTCGTCCCCGCGCACGCGGGGGAGAACCTGAAATTGACGCTGACGCCATAGGACCCTCCGTGTCGTCCCCGCGCACGCGGGGGAGAACCCGCGACGCCGCCATCGCATACCTGCGCGCGCGAGTCGTCCCCGCGCACGCGGGGGAGAACCTTGGAGCAGCGCCTCGGCCGTCATGAAGGTTTGGTCGTCCCCGCGCACGCGGGGGAGAACCGCAGCGCGCGGGCAATGGCGCATCCGTGCGATAGTCGTCCCCGCGCACGCGGGGGAGAACCCAATTAAAAACCACCTTTCAAAAAATCCAGAAAGTCGTCCCCGCGCACGCGGGGGAGAACCCTGGTAGGCGTCTCCCACGTCAGCCAAGGAAGAGTCGTCCCCGCGCACGCGGGGGAGAACCTGAGAAATTGGCTTACACCATTCTGGCGATATTCGGGCGTGTGTGGGAGATGTGTGCCCATACGCGCACCCTAGACAGCCACAATCCTTTCGGGATACTTCGGTATCCCACGGTACGGAATGGTACGTTGGAGTACGATTGGGTATCCTCGAAGTCTTCGACATCCCCGCTCATGCGGGGGAAAGCCAATGTAAGGGCTGGTAGCCAAAGTTCCCCGCCAATGCGGGGGAGAACCGTGAGTCAAAGGATAGTCCTGCCAAAGAGCCAGGGGGTCCTTCTCGCGAATGGAGGAATGGGGTCCGCAACCGGGACCAATTTTGGTACTGGTTACCCCCATGGATTTTGTCGAAATAGCACGAGAAACGCCGGATTTTGGCCAAAAAAGCGGCAGAAAGTGGCAGTTTTAACCGTTTTGGCGAAAACCAGCCAGATCACCATCGACTGAAAACCCGTCTACGGAGATCCCGTCCCAGGGGCCACGTCGGGTGGAAGGCAGTGGCGGGCAGGGCGCTTCGCTTTGCTACGCGCCGCGCTTTCCGTCCCCACGCTTCGCGCGGGGTCCCCTCGCCGGAGCGCGGGCCGCCCGCGCGGCCCCTGCCCGGGACACAGCGGGGGCGGTCATAGGGCCGATGGTCGCCAAGGGTGATTGTAGACCTGTGGTGAGGCCTGCGGCCTTGGGTATGGATCAATGGTCCAATAGACCGCCGGTTTCCAGCTCGTCACACTGGGGGCATAGATACAGGGTGTCCACCTGGCCGTCGTGGCAGTAATCGACTGGCCAAGTGGGGTGTGATCCGCAGTACGCACACGGGTTCTCGGATGGCGGCGTGTCCGTGGTTCCGGCATGGCCGCACCACGGGCACCGGGGCCGTTCGGGATCCTTTCTGCCGCACCAAGAACAAAATGCCATCGCCATACTCCTGTCTATCTTCCTGACCGAAAGACTACCGCAGGCTGGGTTGCCGGCCCGATCTCGCAAGTTTGCGGCTCCGTAGAGAGTCCTGGTGCTTCGCCAGATTACCTCATCGTTGGGCGCTCTCCTCATCGGAATGAAACCCGGCACCGTGCCGGAATCGATAGGGGAGACCAAGATGAACGACATCAAGTGCAACTATTGCGGCCGGAAGGCCAATCTGTTGACCGGCAAAGAGCTTTATCCGCACCGTCGGGATCTGTGGGCCAAGAAGTTCTGGGTCTGCAAGCCCTGCGATGCGTGGGTTGGGTGCCACGATGGCACGAGCAAACCGCTGGGCATCCTGGCGAGACGAGAGATGCGCATGGCCAGGATGGAAGCCCATGCGGTTTTCGATCCGATCTGGAAAACCGGACTCATGGGCCGAAAAGACGCCTACACCTGGCTGGCAAAGCAGCTCGGGATCAAGGTCTGCGAGTGCCATATTTCCCGGTTCGGAAAGCGTCGTAGTCTGAAAGTTGTGGCCGTCTGCAACCAATACTGGGCGCAGTTCAACCGCAAAAAAACCGCATAGGAGGGCTTGTGGAGATCCTTATCGTGATCGACCGGCAGGATGGAAACTTCCTTGTTCTTGCCGGACGGCATTTTGCCAAGGGAAATCGAGAGAATCTTCTCGCGATGGGCGTGTACGACGGGGACGCATCCGTTGCGGACGGAATCGCCGCGGTTCCCAACGGAAGGGTGGCGTTAAGCACGGACCTCGACATACCGCTGGATGAGAGAAAGGTGCTTCCCTGGCTGATAACGGCAGCGAGGAGCACGGACCCTTGTGGGGTTGCACTGAAGGCAATATCCAAGGTAGTGAACAAGTCCCGGCGGCACCAGATTTCTGGTGGTCTGTCCTGGGTCTGGTAGTCCACAATCCTTCCTTTGGGAAGGATTTTTTTTGCCCTTTAGCCAAGCTCGGGATAAAGCCTGAATCGTTGTAAAAATAGTTTCCAGCATTGCCGTAAAAGCGTTATTATAGATATAGCCGGGCTGGCTTATGGAGAATGGCTATGGCTACGCAAACGCAGCTCTGTGGTACGGTGACGAAATTGATCTGGTCCGCCAAGGACAGCGCGTTTCGGATTCTTGAGGTATCTACGGACAAGGGTAGAGACCGGAAGACCGTGCTGGGGGATTGGCAGAACGCCCGAGTGGGCGCACGCATCGAGGCCTATGGCGAATGGCAGAAACGCAAAGGCACCGGCGAGCTGCAGTTCCGGGCCAGGTATCTTCAGGAAGCGATCCCTGAAGACGCTTCCGGATTGTTGGCCTGGCTGAAAAGCGGGGCGGTCAAGGGTATTGGTAAAGTCACCGCGCAAAAGCTCGTAGACCACTTTGGCGAGAAATTGCCGCGTGTTCTGGATGAAGACCCAGAGCAGATCGCTGCGTGCGGTATCCGGCCCAAGCAGCGGAAAAAAATCCGTAACGGATGGGCAGCGGCGCAGGCTACCCGGATCATCATGCAATTTCTCCGAAAGGTAGGCATCGGGCCGGAGCGTTCGCAGGCCGTATGGAAGCATTTCTCCCGGTATTCCTGGGTCGGGAACCAGCCGCAGGTTCTTGTTGGGCGGCTCTCCGACAATCCCTACATGCTGACGGATGTGGCCGGCATAGGCTTCGTCCAGGCCGATCAGGCGGCGGGAAAGCTCGGCTTGTCTGCCGACTCCAATGACCGGATAGACGCGGGTATCCGCCATGTAATCACCCAGAACACCGACGATGGCCACGTCTGGATCTCGTTCGACGATCTTCTGGCAAAGGCCCTGGATCTGCTGGGTGTTCAAGAGGAACATATCGTCGAGCGCGTTCTGGCGCTCCAGGAGTCGGCGCAGATCGTCGTACGGCCAGGGATCGACTCCCAGAGGATTTCCACGCGGCGGCTTGCCTGGATCGAGCGACACCTGGCGCTAGAGATTCAGCGGCTCAACGTACCAGCTCGCGCGATCCCTGGGCGGTACCCGTCGGGATTCGTGCCGGATCCGGATCAGAGAAAAGCTCTGGAGATCGTCCTGAGATCTGGATTCTCGGTTCTCACGGGCGGGCCGGGCATGGGCAAGACCACGCTGATCCGGGCCTGCGTGCTCTCGGCTCAGGCGGCGGGATTGCGGCTCGTTCTGTGCGCTCCCACGGGGCGTGCGGCGAAACGGATGGAAGAGGCTACTGGCCATCCGGCATCCACCATCCACCGGGCAATCGAGTGGCGCGGCGGGATCGATCCGGGACGCAACAGCCAGAATCCCCTGGAAGCCGACTGGGTGATCGTGGATGAGGTGTCCATGCTGGACCAGGACATTGCCTTGCGATTGCTGCAGGCAGTGAAGACCGGGGCCAGGGTGCTCTTCGTCGGCGATCCGGACCAGTTGCCATCCGTAGGCCCCGGGAACGTGCTGGGGGACATCCTGGAGTCCGGTGTCGTGCCGGCGGCGCGTCTCACCAAGATTTTCCGGCAGGGAGAGGGCTCCGGTATCCCGGTTCTGGCCAGGTCGATACTGCAGGGAACCCGGGTGGACTTTGCGGGCTTGAATGGTTGCGCGTATCTGGACATCGAAGCCTTGCCGGAGTCCGAAGACCGATTCGAGGCGGTCATGGCCGCTATCCGTGCGTTTACGGAGCAGACCGGAGAGCGGGTTCAGGTTCTCTCCCCGATGCGTTCCGGGCCGCTTGGAACCAACGCCCTCAACACGGCATTGCGGGAGTTTTACAACCCGGACAGGGGGCAGGACCATTGGAAATGGTTTCGTGTCGGCGATCTCGTCATCCAGACAAAGAACAACTACGACCTGGGCGTTTTTAATGGCGACATGGGGGAAATTGTCGGATTCGAGCGCGAAGACGACGACGTGACGATGCTGGTTTCCTTCGATGGCCATGTCGTCCGCTACGAGGAACCGGAAGATGCGGCTGCGCTGGAGTATGCGTGGGCGCTTACCGTGCATAAATCCCAGGGTGGCCAGTTTCCCGCGGTATGCGTTCTGGCGACTACCTCGCATTTTGTGATGCTGAAGCGCAATTTGCTTTATACTGGCGTAACTCGCGCAGAAAAGCATCTTCTGATGATTTCTGGGAGCAGGGCGCAACGCCTGATTCGCCGGGAAACCGGCATTTTGCATCGGGAAACGATGCTGGCAGATATTTTGAAAGATCATGGAGAACGCTATGGAAGAACCGAAGAAGCGCCGTCGCCGTACAGCAGAAGAGCGGCTGGCTGATCTGGAGCGCAAGCGCCTGGAGATCCTGGAGCGACAGCGTGAGGCCCTGGCCAAGATCGAGGAGGAAAAGCGAAAGCTCTCCCAGAGCCGGCCGATGCGCCGCGCCATGCTGGAGAATCAGCGCCGATTCGAGCGGGCAGTCCAGAAGCTCGCCCCGGAATGGGATCATCGCCACTTCGTTGCTGCGGTGGAGAAGGCGCTATCCGAAGATCCCGAGGCCCTGGCAAGCCGTGGTGGAGAACTGCTGGAGGCCTACGGCAAGAGCCGTCGTGGGCGCAAACCCAGGGCGGGATAAGATTTTCCATCTCTGAGACATAGCCCCCAAAGTTGCCCGGCTTCGTGCCGGGCTTTTTCGTTCTTACATCCCCACTGGACCGCACTCCTGTCCGGAGTGAACCCCGGCAATCCCGCCGGATCTGGATAGGAGAAAACCATGAACGAAGTCATTTTGACCACCTCTATCACCGAGAAGGTCGCGCAACGTAACCGGTCCCTGGAGAAAGTTTCCCAGGCCATCGACCTGCTCATCGAGGCCGCGGAGATCGAACGTCAGGCCTGCGGTGATCTTCATTCGGAAATCGAGCGTTTCTTCATGAGCAGTCACTTGTTCTTCCTGGACCGGAAGTTCCGGGATCGCAGCGTGGAGGATCTGCGTAAGCGGATCGACTCCGCGTTCTGGGCGGCCCTCATCGATCAGTCTGGTATTCGCGCCGTGATGTCGGCGCAGGCCCAGGAGCGAATGAACGAACAGGTTCATAAAGGGGAGACCCCGCCATTTGAGCCGGAAGCAATCCAGGGGACTTTTTCGGATCTGATGGAGAAGCGGGCCGACATGCTCGAAGAAGGAGTGATCGAGCTGTTCCGGCGGCTGTCCTGGGACTACCGGACCAACAATCCGGTTCGGCTCGGCAGGAAGCTGATCGTCAACTATGTGATCGACAGCTTTGGCATGTCCAACAGCGGTGTGGCCGACATGCTGGACGATCTGGTGCGCGTCCTGTGTGTCTACGATGGCAAACCGATACCGGAGCATCGGCACGGGGTATTCATGCAGGTCTCGGAAGCCATCCGATCTCGCACTTACTTTGTCGAGAACGAGTATTTCTCGATGAAGCTGTACAAGAAGGGCACTGGGCATATCGCCTTCAAGGAGAAGGCGCTACCCCTGATCGACCAGGCCAACCGGGTCATCGCTCGCCACTATCCCCATGCCATCGCTTACACCGATGGCCGGAAGGCGGCGTGAGGAGGCCATGATGCGTACCTTGTACGAGATCAAAAATCGATAGGAGATGAGAATGAACGAAGTGCAGAACGAAGTACGGAAAGTGGACATCGAGGACGCCCCCAGAATCCTGATCTGGATGGATGGCGGGCTGATCCAGGAAGTCTCTGGCAATCGCCGCGCTATCGAGCTGGGTGTCGAGGTCATAGCCCTCGATTACGACGTAGAGGGCACCCAGGAGGAGATCTCTACGGATCGGGACGGAGAGGAGCTGTTGATTCAGCCACACCGTGTCTATGAGACCGGCAGCAATGGTCGCTTCCTGATGGAAAAGTACCTGTTGCGGTCCAATGAACCTGAAGTAGAGTAACCCCAACCAGCCCTGTGTCTTCGGACCCAGGGCTTTTTTATGCTCTGGCCCAACCTTACATCCGTTGTGGACGGACTCTCCTGTCGGGATGTGAAACCCGGAGTGGTTCCGGGTGTTTTGATAGGAGATGTGCCATGACGTTCTATGGAGAGTTTGCTTTGATCACCCTTGCCATATACGCGGTAGCGTGCTCGCTCTGCGAGCTTGCCTTCGCCCGCTGTGGGAAAGGAGGTGCGCGATGAGTGATCGTTTCTATGGGGAGGTCCGTTTCCCTGTTTGGGCAAGGAAGTACATTCCGGATGAGATCCGGGTCCAGGAGCATCAAGGGCTCCTCGTTTTTGAGGAGGAGGAAGCCAGGTACGGCAAGCCCTGGCTCGCCGATTACCTGGGTGAGTGGGGCATCCCCCACGATGTCAGCTCCAGTGAGTATTTCGAGTACAAAGCAGAGGAAAGCCAGTTCCGGTTTTTGCCGGATGGTCGGACGGAGGAGCACTCTCGGCAAGAGGGCGCGACGGATATGGCCGCCGAGGAAGTCCTCTCCGTCCTGGAGGCTCAGGGTGCGGATGCTCTGAGAAATCGTTGTCTGGCTCTCATCGAGGCCTATCGTCTTCCTGGTCCGGATCTTCATGAGATCACGGAAGAGGCCTGGCTGGAGTGGACCAAGCTCCAGGGGAACGTATTCCTTTGGAATCTCGGAAAGATACCCGAGAAGAAGGTCTTCTATCCCTACAGAATAGAAGGGATCTTCAATATCCCTGCACCCGAGGTAGCCCAGATCGGAGATCTGGTGGGCCATTGGGACTTGGTAAAGGGGGCTGTGACCCTGCATCAGATGCGCGAGCTGCAAAAGGAGTTCCCAGAAGTGTGGTTCATCTGGGAATGCTCTCGTCTTGGGATATTTGTCCCGAACGGGGTAGAGCCTTCCGTCTGGGTAGTGTCAACAAAAGCCCGCAAGGCTGTTGAGGAGCGCATCGGTAACAGGGCTGCCTGATCTCAACCCCATCTCCCTAGCCATTGGCCAGGGAGATTTTTTTGTTCTCAGAGACCGGCAAGTAGCGACTGCTGGGCCGTGGAATCGTTGCCTGCGGGGAGTCTGGAGGGGATCGAATCGCGCAAACGCTCTTTGTTGAAGGCGTCGCGCAGATTCGAGAAGTGCTTCTGTCCGATTTCGCCGTAGCATTGCCGCCAACGGTAGCCGATGGCGGCCTCTACCATGCGGTGAGCCCAATCCTCTCCGATATAGTCCGGCTTGGTCATGGAAAGGTAATGTTCAAACCATTCCCGGTACGCGCGAAGCCACTGTTCCCGGGTGGGCTTTTCTGGCGACAGGCTGGGCAGGTAAAGGGGCTTGGACATGGTTACTCTCCTGGATCTCGGCTGTTTCGGAATATCACCTTTCCTTTGCCCGGCATGAGGGTCCCCAGGCCGGGTATGCGAACGCTGTTACCGTCTTGCAGCGTATCTCGAACGGATGCGAGAACGTCGCGAACAATAAGGGAAGATTCGCGAATCGTTAGACCGCTGCGCTGCGCGTACCGTTGCACCAAAGCAAGGCGCGGTTTTTTTCTTTCCCGTTGGCGTTCTGCTTCCGTTGAATTATCCATTAGAGATAAAAACTCCTTTCCACACAACGGGTAAGTTGTTGCAACGACAACTCAAAGTGTATTACACTAAATGTATGTCGGCAACATAAGGTGGACACGGCCATGTGCGATCTGATTAAGGTTGCGGGGAAGTATGGGCTCATGGTGATGCGGGTAGCCCAGATACCGTCCGATGGAAACGTGGCAGGCAGCGAAGATGCGCTGGAAGCACTATCTACCCGATTGGCGGCTGGTAATGAGGCGATTGAGGCCCTACGGATGCTGGTCGTTGCTCTGGAATCTGGGCATGTGACCCAGGAGATCATGGATCAGGCAAAGGCCGTGCTCGCGCAGGCGAGCGGTGGAGGTGTGTGATGCTGTTTCTGTTTCGACTTTCGGCCATTGCTGCTGTGGTGGTTCTCGTGACCAAGAGCGGCGTCTTCGTGGCAGAAGATATCGGTGTGAAGGACGAGGTGGTCAAGAAGGTAGACCGCCTGATCGATGAGGGCCTGCGTCGTCGCGAGGAGATCGAGGAGGCGGGCGATGGTGTGTTCTCCATGGCGGTGGCGCTCGCCGTGAGCGTTGTCCGTGAGATCCGGTGGGCAAGCCGTCGGGCTCGCGGCGGCATGGCTCGTGTTTTCCTCGATGTGTTCGAGGACTACCGCTCTGTGGTGGCTCCTTCCCTCTTGGCCATGATTCCGGTGGAATCGGTGGTCAAGACAGGCTATCGCCATGGGGCGACGAGGAAACGGCGCAATCATTGAGCGAGGTTGTCTCATGCCATCCACGCTTCCCCTATGCCATACGCCGGACATGCTTCGGTTATTGGACGAACCGAAAATCCCCCAGGGGGAGGTCTCGCCAGAAAACCAGCGGGCTTTCACCATCGAAAGCTGCTACTGGGAGCGCCACAGCGTCGCAACCGGGGTATTTTGGGAGCTTGGCTTCTGCTGGTGGGAGGGAGGCATCCATTGGGCGGCCAACTATTCTCATGGCTATGGCGGTTCCATTGGGCCCGTTTTCCGAACCGCGCAGCGAGCCATGGATTACGGTGAAGCACGCTCCTCTGCCATAGCAGACCTGATCAAACGCCTCGATATGCGCTATTGCGCCGATGGGGATCGGCATCGGCGCATCCTGTTGCTGGACGTGACTGCTCATGGGTAGGTTGCGCCTTGTTGAGATCATAAAAGGAGTTTGACAGATGAGTCAGAGCATAGAACTAAAAACGCTTGAGTGGTGTATTGATGGACAGATTGGATGGCTGCATCATAATTTTAAGGCGGGCATGGAAATAACCAGCGGAGAAAGCAAAGAAGGTGCGTATATTTGCGCTGTTTCAGATCTCATGATCTAAGGGTTCAGGAATCATTATGATATAAATTGCCAAATACCATTAAACCGCAAACCGACCGATGCAGAGCGTGGTGGAATATATCTGCGGAATATGTCCAAATTAAGAGATTTGATGAAGCATCTTGTCGTGCTTGGCATCCCGAAAGAGCCGCCCGCTTCCAACCGGGAAGACCACGACTCCTGGTTAATTTGGATGGATCGCCAATGGTATATCATTGATGGCGCTTATCACTTTATGAGATATTGTTCATGCGGGGATCCAGAACCTTATTTCTTTTCGGATTAAGATGAAATGCTCACGTTAGCTATAAACCGTAGCTCAGTCATGAATGTTCTGGTGGTCGCGTAAAAGGCAACCTATGTCGATATCGAAAAAATCCGAAGTGCGACAAGCATGGTGGCAGAAAATCCTGGAACGTAGAGATCCAGACCAGATCATTGGTGGATCCGAGAATCCGTATCTGCTGCGCTGGTATCTGATCCCCAAGAATCGATTGTTCAACATCTATCTGCATCGCTTCCTGCGAAGCGACGATGACCGGGCCTTGCACGATCACCCTTGGTGGAATTGCTCTATCGTCCTCACCGGCGAGTACACGGAGCACAGCATAGCCGACGGTGGGGTGCATCGACGGAGGATTCGTCGTGCCGGAAGCTGGACGTTGCGGCGGGCGACGGCGGCCCACCGCATCGAGCTGCACGCTGGCCCCTGTGTTTCACTGTTTCTGACGGGGGCAAAGATCCGGGAATGGGGATTCCATTGCCCGGAGAAAGGCTGGGTGCATTGGCGGACCTTTTGCGACCCCGAAGACTCGGGCAAACCAGGGAAGGGATGCGACACATGATCCGGATGCGCTGGCGGGATCTGCCCGTGCGTGTGCAGCGTGAGCTGCGAAGCTGTGGTGTGATGCCGAAGGCGTCGAGCCCCAGGCCAGGGAACCCAGGCCAGGATCGGCTCACGGCGGCGATCCTCAAGCGATGGCCGGATCTCGCGATCCCAGAATATACCCCCCTGCCTGGTAGGCGTTACCGGGTGGATGTTGGGTTCCCAAAGTGGCGACTGGCCATCGAGGTAAACGGCTGGGCCAATCATGGCCAGCATCTTGGGAGCTTTCGGAAAGATCACGAAAGGATGCGGGAATTGTTGTGTTCGGGTTGGACGGTCATGCCTTTCACGGCCCAGGAGGCCAGAAGGGCGGATGCCTGCATTGCGGTAATCGAGCAATGGCTGGAAAGGAGGGAAGAAGTAGAGGAAGCTCAAAGCACGTCTGCAGCGGTGTGCGCCGGATAGAAGGCGCTGAAACTTCGTGGTTCGCAACAGAAGGAAAACGTCATGACCAAAAGTGAGTTTGTGGCCAAGCTGGCCGAGAAGTTGGGATCGAGCAAGAGTCAGGCAGAACATTGCTATACGGCTATGGAAGCCGCGTTGGCGGAGGCCTTGCGTGAGGAAGGCAAAATCTCCCTGGTCGGGATCGCCACGTTCGAGATAAAGACCCGATCTGCCCGGACGGGACGTAACCCGGCCACGGGAGAGGTCGTGGAGATCCCCGAAAAGAAGGTGGTGAGCATCAAGCCCACCAAGGGTTTGACCAAGGCGGTCCTGGGCTGATGGACTGCACGCTCTGCCCATCCCTGTGCGGATCGCGCACCCGGATCGTGCTCCCGGACCTGCCAGACTTCGGGCGGCCCTGCCGATTCCTCGTGGTCGGAGAGGCACCGGGAGAGGAGGAAGACCTGGCGGGCAAGGGATTCGTCGGGCGGGCAGGGCGGACTCTGAGCAATCTGCTGATCGAATACGGTTGGAGCAGGGGCATCCATTACGGATGCGCGAATGTCGTGCGCTGCCGTCCGCCAGACAACCGCCGGCCGACACCGGCGGAGATCTCCACCTGCCTGACGAATCTCATCGAGACCATTGCTTTGGCGCGTCCACAAGCGATTCTTGCGGTGGGATCGACGGCAACCGAGGCCATCCTGGGAGTTTCCGGGCTGTCTGCCGCCATCGGCTGGCTACGGCAGTATGACCACGATCCGGTGCGAGCTGGTTTGATGCGGCATCGCCGATGGCTGCCGCCGAGATTTATGGCCGATGCAACCTGGAACCGGACTTCGGCCCGGAAGTGGTGTTTGTGCAGGAGCTAATCCCTGGTTCGCGTGTGCTCCGATTCTCGGTCTCGATTGAGGTCGAGGTGAAGTGTTCGGTGCAGTTGCTTTTTGAATCACCTTCGCTCGCGGATGAAAACCAGGTGTCGGAAGCTCTGAGCAATGCACAGTATCTCATTCCGCTGGAGATACCGGACGAAAAATAAAGAGGAAGCTATGGGAACGCGGACCAGACGTGCCATGACACCATCCACGATGGAATCGTGGACCTGCCAGTCGAGATCGAGGATGGAGAGCCTGATCGATCTTGCCCGGAAGCTGGAAAACGACCCAGAGCGATCCGAAAGGATCCGGAAGTCTCTCTGCAGGATGTGCTATTACGGAAGCCATCTGGGCGGTGCGGCGATTACGGACGAACCCTGCATGTGCTGCGGAGAGGTCCAGACGTATGGGAACACCAATACGGATGCCTTGTGCATGCCCTGTGCCCAGGAGACGGGCTTGTGCAAACATTGTGGGGCAGATCGAGAGCTGCGCGTCCGCCGGCGCAACTGGCCAGTAGCGAAGACCGCGAGAGAAACACCATCAGGCCAACAGCAAGGAGAACAAGATGATCCACGGTGATGAGGCAGACGTAGCCGCCGCTCTGGAAGAGCAGCAACGGGAATCCACCCTGGCACGGCTCAGGGCATCTACGCCTGAAGAGGATCCCGACGAGGACGAGGAGGGCAACCGATACTGTCTGGACTGTGGCGACACGATTCCAGAGGCCAGGGTCCGGGCCGTCAATGCCGTCCGTTGTGTGTACTGCGCCTCGGCGAGAGAAAGGGGAAACCCTAGAAAGATGCTTTCCCATCACGGGATTCGGCGATACTTGAAGCAAGACGAAGAGGTCTCTGCCGGCGGGGAGACCTTTCCCCTGGGCGGGGAGGATGTGGACCTGTAATCCGGCTCCCGGGTTGAGGTATCTTTTCAGGTGCTTCTATTAGTGGTTGTGATCATGAGCAATCAACTCTGGCCGCCTATCATTCTGGTGGTTTTTGCCGTAGGGGAGCTGATCTACGGCGTATGGTGGGCTTTCCAACGGTGGGGCCAGCGGAGCGAGAATCGCAAAAGGACAAAATGAGGCGGTAGGCCCCTATTTCCGCTGCTTCGCCGCTGGCCCGAACAGATCCTCGACCGAGCATCCCATCATTTCAGCAATAGAGGCCCGATCTTCTGGGCAGAGCTGGTCCTCACCATAGAGCGCATCGAAATCCTCGTCCTCTTCCGGCAGAGGTATGCGCTCCACATCGAGTTCATAGCCATGGCGATCCCGAACGATGCAGAGCTTCAAGAGATCGTACTGAAGGGTATCCCAGTCGATCTCACCGCGACGCCCGTACACCGTGGTCCTCTGGCCACCTAGCCTGGTGCCCTTGCTTCCCCAGTGGCGGGTCATGAGGTAATTCCCGAAGAGATCCCAATCGAGGTCTATCCGGTAGGTACGCCCACTGGGATGGTTCCAGAAGGCCTGGCCGCGGCTTTTGGCGTCGGTGCCGGTCAGGATCAGGCATACGGCCTCGATGGCCTCAGCCTTCCGCTGCTGGGCGGTTTTCTTGGGCTTCCTGCCGTCTCGATTGTGTACTACCAGAGACAGATGGTTGTCGCGCCTTCCTTGCGACGGTTTCACTTTGGCTGCCATGGTGACAACTCCTTTTCCATCAATCAGGGCATCTCGCCCCGGGAAATCGCCTGAAGTGCATAGGGCGGGAAATCCCCGCGAATCATGCCAACGTGCCCGTCCGGAAGCCGGAACACAAGATCAGGGACCAAATCCGAACCCGTTTGTTCCAGAAGCTCCTGGTTGTGCTGCAGTGCAGCCCGGATGCCTGGCGACGGCGACGACAGGGCCGGAACCCCGCCGCTATCGTCACGAGATACCCCGCGCATGTCGGAGAACAGCGCCGCCTGTGGGTTCGGGCTTTCGAGAAGGAAAGCCGCCTTTCCGAAGCTCGATGGCGTAAGGAAGCCGACGGGGACGAATCGCACCGCGATCTTTCCCGAGTTGACAAAAGGCATCTCTTTCACGAAAGCGTCCAGGCAGTAGGGGCAGTTCGGGTCAAAGAAATCGTAGACCACGGTTTTGCTGTTACCAAGCTGTATGTAGGCCGAATGATCCAGTTGACCCCAAAATCGGTGCCATCCGCCACTCGCACAGGCATTGCTTGCCGCAAGCGAGCAGAGAGCGGCTACCACGAGCCTACGCAGCGTCTTCCGCATCTTCATCGACTACGCCACCAATGACGGCGGTACTGGCCGGATGATCGACGGTTGCAGGAGTTCTATCCTCAACCTCGTCTTCCGCAGATTCCGGCTGTACTCCGAGCCATGCGGCAAAGTCCTCATACTTCGGATGCTTTACGCCAAACTGCTGGCGGTATGCTTCCAGAGACCGATAGAGGGCAGCAAAAGCAATCTTGGCGACCGCATGGTCACGCTCAGACTTTCCGCGGAAGTTATGCGGAATACCCAAAGATGCCTCCAGTATCTCCAGATCTACGGCATCGTCACCGACCATATCCACTGAGATCCGCCGAATCTGTCCATTCGCCTTTGTTCTGGCCATAACCGTCTCCTTATGACATTTTCTCCTATCTGTGCCTAGATAGTACCGTCTGGCGCGGAAAACCGCAAACTAATCCTTACTTGTCTACTTAATATCATGCGGTTTTCTCGTCGGTAGCCCTTCTGGTTGGGGTCTGCTAAACTACTTAATACCTATTAAGTAGTCCAGACGGGCCTAGCCGGACAGGAGACCAGCGCATGATCGACATCGACCACCTGCAGAGCAGATATCAATCGTGGATATCTGGGCCAAACTTCCGAAATCCGTACTCAGAGGCGACGATCCGCCTATATACCCTGATAGTCGAGAAATATCTCGAATATCTGGACTACGAGGGGGTGATGGATATAAAAGAGGCAAACGAGCATCTTATACGAAAGTATGTCACGAAAGCGGCAAGGAACGGGGGCAACCCTTCACCATCGACGCAAACGGCACGAACCGCCGCAATAATCTCGCTATACGACATGCTGGAGTTCGATGGGGATATCTCCGGTAATCCGGCGAGGTCGTACCACGAAAGCCGAAACCGTAACGCTGGCGGTAAAGGTGGCAGATCGCCCATACGATTGCGCCCTGTCCTCGAATTGCGCGAGATCGAGCGGCTGATGCGCGTGCTCTCGGAAGATCAGAGTTTCGCAGCACTCCGCGACCATGCCCTCGTATCGTTCATACTGGACACCGCGTTGCGGGCTTCTGAGGTCATTCGCGCAACAATAGACGATCTGGACGGGTATCTGCGGGGAAGGATGCGCGTCGTGGGCAAAGGGGACAAAGAACGGCTCATCCGCTTCGAGCCAGAGTACACCCAGAATATCCGCGCCTACCTTCGAGTACGCTCACGAGTCTCAAGAGGGTCGGATATTCTCTTTTTGACCGATCAGGGCAAAGCCATCGACCGAAATGGGTTACACACCATCATTCGACGCAAGCTGCTGAAGGCTGGGCTATCAAAGCCTCAATCGGGGCCGCACCTGTTACGGCACACGGCAGCGAGCCTTTGGCTGGCCAAGGGGATGGACATCCGCCAGGTACAGGAAAACCTTGGCCACTCCAACATCGCCATTACCAGCCGGTACCTACATTTGCTGGACGCGCAGGACCAGCAATAGGGGTTTCGCCGGGAAGGCGCTCCAGAAACCATCCGTCTACTTCCATCTCAACGCGATCATCGGAGCTGGTGTCGATGATCTCGGCATTGGTCCAGATCCAGCTCGAATCCGATGATCGCGCTTGTGCATGGTGTTTTGCCACCATTATCCTTTCGCGGCCGACGAACAGGCGATATTCCGGCAATCCTGGATATCTCAGGATCAACTCCGGGCCATCAGCCATCAGACGCTCTTTCTCCTCGAAGGCGGGGCCGTCTTCTGTGGCCATGGCTTCCAGGATTGCGTGCGCTGCCGGGTTACAGCGAGCGACCGTCCACCCGCACTCGTTCAAGAAGATGCGGTTCTCCACACTGGTCCCTCTCATCCTGGCCAGTTTCTCTGGAAGTGGTTGCCCGTAACATTTTGTCCAAACGTCAACCGCATGAGGCCCAGGGTCTTCGACCACCCCATACCAAGGATAGGAAAAGGACGTTGGGGGCGGTGACGGAAGAGGCTCCTTGCCGTTGAGTAATCGCCAGAAGAGGGCGGATTTTTCCCGCGTGTGGTTGTACAGAAAGAACCTGGCCGGTTCGCTGTCCCCGCACAACTCGGAAAGCACGCGGTCATATTCAGCCACCGCATGATCCCATCTGGCGAGGAGTTCTTCCGGCAGGCTTTCTTTGCTACGAAAAAAGTGCGGCATGGATACCCCCAGGGATTCATCTGTGAAAGATCAGCATGTAGAAAGCAAATATCTCCGCCACGACCCCCACGCCCAGGACCAAAAGGACGTGGAACAGATCCCCGACAAGCCGCTCGAAACCCATGCGGAACGTGACGATCTGCCAGAAGTCTTCCATGGCGGATATGGCCAGAAGGCCGAGGGTCAGAAAGGGGATGACAATAATGGCGGCAATCCAGAACATGAGGTTTTCTCCTAGCTTCCGTGATACGGACCAAAGAACACAACGGCAAGACACGAACCGACGATGACGATGACGGACCCCCACTGGTACATGGTGGCCCGCTGACGCTTGCTCAGGTGAATCCCAAAAGTCGGCAGATAGGTCTCTATGACCTTCCAGCCGTCCAACGGTGGTACAGGAATCAGGTTGAACCCACAGATGGCCAGGTTGGCCAGGGCCATGGTGTGCATGACCATCGCCCAATGCGGAGACTTTTCAAGGATCGACAGCAGCTCGAAGAGCGCCGCCGCCAGGGCCGAAGCAACGGGGCCAGCCACGGCAATGATCCGCCGCATCTCCGGCGTTGCCTGATCTTCAGCAAACATGACGTACCCCCAGGTGGGCAGCACACCGATCTTGAATAGGCCCTTGCGAACGATGGTCCAGCTACCGACCCTAATCTCCTGGATCTTGTTGCGCCCCATGGTGATCCGGATGGCCGCTGCGTGTCCAAGCTCGTGGATCAGAAACGAAAGCAGGAAAAGCTCGATGGCGAACACGATGGCCGACGAGTAGCGCAAGAGATCCATTCATTTTCTCCAGACGAAATAAGCGATAGCCCCGAGAATCAAGCCAGGGATGAGCTGCTTGCTGGCCATTCGCAAATCTGGCCAGGATGGAACACATTCCAGGAGACATTCTGCCGCGAGGAAGGCCGTCACGGGAACGCGCCAGGCGTTCGTCCAATGCAGAGCCGCCGGCGTGCCGTAGCGAAAGACGAAGTACGCAAGCGGAATCAGCAGCAGGGGAGCGAGCCCGATGAAAGCCGCGTTGTACCAGGCCGGATTGTGAATCGGCACACGACCGAGACTCCACGCGCTTCCCATACGTCTGGGCCAAAGCTGGATGAAGCCAGGCCGGCCAAGTGTCACAAAGGCAACCATCCAATGAGCGAGTTCGTGCAGGATCACGCCAGGACTGGCGAGAATCCAGAAAAGAACGATGTTCCCCCGAAACCAGCGCAGAACCACCCAAAACACCAGGGTGGTAAAGAGCACCAGGTAGCCAGGAGTAGAGAGATCACGCCAGGACATCGTTGCACCCGGCATCGAGGCCGCTCTGCAGCTCACGCAGGTATTCCAGGCGACCCCGGGCAACCCCGATGGCGTCCTGGTACAGTGGCCGACGCACCTGATCCCGGCTCGCCGTGCGAACCTTGCGCGGGTTCTCGTAGAACCGCTCGCACCGGGGATCCCAAGGCTCACCCAGATGGGCGAGCAGTGTTCCGACGGTGCCCTGAAAATGCTCCACCAGACTTTCGTAGCGCACGACGTGAAGCCGATCCCCGTACCGCTCCTGAGTGAGCGCGAGCATGGCCTCGTGCCAGCGGTAGTAGCGTCCCAAGGTGTGCAGGTCGTGGGCGTAGGGATGTTGCCCACGAAAATGCTGCCGCCAGATCGACAGACCGTTGTCGAGGGGATCCCGCAGGCACCAGATCACCTGGGCGTCGGGAAGCAGGTCGAGAATGGCCCCGACATACTGGAAGTTCGCGGGCATCTTGTCGATGATCCAGCGGTGTCCTTGGGCGGCCTCTGCTTGCCGTTGCAGGTTCCAGAAAGCCGATTCCATGGCTTTCCCGTCGCGATCCGAGAAGTACCGCTGCATCGCCATGGCGATCTCGTGCCGCTCGCCGAGCCCCAGGAACGCGGGGTGCGAGTCGAGGACCTGTTCGAGCAGGGACGTTCCCGATCTCGGCATCCCCACAACGAAAATCCAGCGAGCGCCGCCAGAGGCTTTCGCCGGGGCCAATCTCCTCCAGGGGCGCTCATCGACCAGCCATCGATGCAGAGTGCGATGTCCATCCCAGGAAAAAGGTTCCTGTCGCGAAAGGATGGAATGTGCGGCCGCATAATGCCCCATGGCAGTCGGAATCTCACCGTGATCCTCAAAGGTGCGGGCGAGCGAGAAATGCAGGCCGGCCAGATCCCGGGCCGAGTCCGTCGGATCGGGATTCCGTGTGTACTCGACGGCTGCGGCCAACGGATCCTCAGACCAGCCGGGTACCAGAAGACCAAGAACATGGTACCTGGCCCGCTTGGGTACCGAATCGCGCAGCATCAGGGCGTTCCCGGTGTCTCCGCACTGGGTGAACACCCAGGCGGCAAGCTCGCTGGGGATGTCCTCAAGGGAAGAGAGCAGCGCCAAGGCCTCGCCAAACCGCTCCAGATCGACCAGCACCCGCAGACGCGCCACGCGCAGAAGCGCATCCTGGGGATTCTGGTCCAAGGCCTTGCGGGTAAGCTCGTCCAGAAGCGGGGCCTTACCCGCAAGCACCATAGCTTCGATCCAGCGGGACCACAGGGATCGATCTTGCGGATAGCTCCGTGCAAGCACCGCGTAAGCATCTGCTGCTTCCGACCAAAGCTGGTACTGGGCCGCCAGGTTTGCGCGGTAGCGAAGGGCATCGAGGCGCGATGGGCGCAGGGAAACGCAGCGCCGGAAGGCCATCAAGGCATCCAGCGTTTTCCCGAGCTGCATCCGGATACCACCCAGATTGAACCAGGCGTCTACATGCCCCGGATCGAGATCCGTCGCGGCCTGGGCGCAATGCTCCGCATCCTCCCAGCGGCGCAACCGGATAAGGCAGACCGCAGCATTGGCATGGGCATCCGCCCGGATCTGCTTTGGAACGGCGCGGTCCCTGGCGATGCCCTGAAAAATCTCCAACGCCTGCGGGTACTGTCCGATCTGCAGCGCCCGCAGCGCCGTCGCCATTTGCGGTCTAGGATCCCTTATGGAAAGCAAAGTGCTTGTCCAGATTGGTGACGATGAGCTTGCCACCGAGTAGCTGGGCTATGGCCGTCCCGGTCTCGGGAAGGGCTATGACCTTGGACCGCTCCGCTCCAAGCGGAGAGATCTGGATCTCGCGCACGCCACTCAGGGGGCCGACCTCTGGTCCCATGCCCGTATTCATGATGACGCAACCGCCGCCAGCCCCCATCTGGGAATTGAACTCGTTCCCGCCGGACACCTTGAGGATCGCGTGGCTGGCGAGCTTACACTCCGCCGCCGCGGAGCGCGGGGCCACAATGTAGACGGCATCCGCCGGAAGCGGCTTGCCCACCGAAGGGCTGCTTGGTTGTTGGGCGCAACCGGCCAAAACGGCGCTCGCGATAATCACCGAAGTCAAACGGAATCCTTTCACGACATTTTCTCCTCTGGTTCTGTGGCAACTGGTATTTCTTTCAGGGATTCATTCTCTAGTGCTGACTGTTCTTTGCGCCAGCGATTGCGGAACCCATCGTCCGCCCAGGATAGTTGGTATCCGCTACGGATGGCCGAACGGATCATGGTCCAGAACGCCAGAAACTCGCCTTCGAGGTACATCTCGCCTTTGGCCGAGATCTCCAGAACTTTATAGCACTTCCCGGACTCCGGGTGAGATATCTCACCAAGATATTCCTTTTCCGTTTTGCTCATGTTGTCCATCCCCCTTGTCTCATTGTGGGCAAGAGGGATTTTAGCGTATTTTTTCGGGAATACGGACCATGGTTTGCAGAAAAAATACGATTCAGCCGATGCTTGACACTCCGACAACGTAGGACTATAGTAATAGGCATGGAAGCATGGGCTTCCGCCTGCGCCTCGGGGATCTGGGGCTTGGAGAGCGAAATGGAAACGTCGAAACTGGAGAGTATAATCAATTCTATCGATGCTATTGGTCTTGGCTCCATCGATGCCATGGAGGAAATGATAAAAGAGGCTTACGACGACGAGAGTGATTTGGAAGCTATCGCCATCAAAGGGCGGCAGATGCTCATCGAAAAGCTGCTGCATCACCATCTCCATCATGCGAAAAACATCGCCACCGCCGTAGGCGCTGCGGTCGGCATGGATGGAACGAGATTCACCGTATGCCGCGGAGGATCGTACGCTGACGGCATAAAACTCGACGATATTGCCAAAGCGGCAGGCGGCATACCTGAGTACGCCGATAAAGTGTGGGACGAAGAAGAAGATGATTACAAGCTCTATTTCATAGACCGCAGTTCCCTAACGACCTCGTCTTTGGTGCGGCATGTGTTTTCGGATGGGTCTGCGATAGTCGAGTCGGGGGATGCATGGGATTTTGAGGGAGACGAGCCTTTTTCTTGGAGAGGGTGATGCCTAATCACCCCAACCGCAGCCGAGTCAGCCTGCAGGCGCGCAATCCGTCTCCAGGGCAGATTCGCGCGGCCCGCCTGGAGGCGGGACTCACCCAGGCGCAGGCCGCAGATCTGATCAACGCAACGGCGTCCGCGTGGGAGTCTTGGGAGCAGGGGCTCCGACGTATGCACCCCGGCCTTTGGGAGCTTTTTCGCATCAAGCTGGGATCTTCCATTCCCGCTCTGGAGCACCGCAGTAGTACGGTTTGACGCCCTCGTTCGGCACAAAAAAAGCCCACACAAGATGTGTGGGCTTTTGGTGTTTATCTCTCAAGCATGTTTGTGATCATGCTTGCTTCTCCTGCGGCGTCGCCGCTTGAGTTCTGTGAGTTCCTGTTTTCGATCATATTTCCAGAGGCTATAGGAAAACCACAAAGCCCCAATCGTAACCAGGGCACCAAAAGCGTCCAGCGCCCACATCACCTCGGCTGCCAGATCCGCGTGTGCCATGACACCTCTCCTTGAGCGAATAAGTTATGAAACAAATCATGCGCGTTCTCCGTCTCCAGTGCAAGACTGGAGAACACGCACCCCCACTACGGCTTCGGCTTCGGCTTCGGCTTTCGCTTGCCCTTAACCGTCTCGTTGAGGACGAAGACGGCGGCCAGACGGAAGGAGAAATACCCCACCGCCAGAACCACGGTGCCAACGAAAGACGCCCAGACGACCTGTGGGTGGACTTTATCCCAATCCCAGTGCAGGAACATCATCACGAGATTCACCGGAGCCGGCGCAAGCGCCACCACAATACCTCTGCCCGCCTCACGAAAAGTCGAAGCAAGCTCGTTTCGCGCCTCTTTGTTTAGACGGCGGACGCTCTCCATCAGTTTTTGCAGCATAGGTCACTCCTGTAGTTAGTTGCATGGCCCGAACCATTTCGATACCGGGCTGGAGTGTGCCCAAAAGCGATGTAATCTGGGCTACCCCTGCAACTACCGGAGTGTAGGGATTGGCTAGGAGAGGTATCCGGCCAAGAGAAAGGCCGTACCGAAGAAGAGCAGGGCCTTTCCCAACGTCACCCGGAAGGCCCCGACGGTTCCGCCAGGTACGCTCTGGAGATGCTTTCTCCGGGTGGCCTTGTCGGTCTGAATAACCGAGAGAAGTCGATTCCACGCCGCGCTGAGGGCAGCGGCTGGCTCCGGGTCGTCGCGCATGGTCCGCAGCGTCTTCTTCAACTCACGCAAGGTCAGCACGCGCTCCGGACGACCGTTCCCGAAACGGGCCGGCCCAGCGAGCACAACCAGATCCATCACGGGGATACCGGGAAGGATGGACTCCAACGCCTTGCGGTGGCGATAGCTCTGATCCAGCGGGTTGTGCAGCTTGTTCGAGCGCCTTCCGATGCGCTGTACCCAGGGACGCCCCCGGCCATTGTCGTAGAGCGTGCCCGCGTAGTTCTTCGTCTCGATGGCAACGATGCCACGGCTGGTCAGCAGGATATGATCGATCTGGGTAAGACCACGCTCGTCCTGAACCAAGACATCGTGAACAGATGCAGCGCACAGGCCGGAGACTGCGGTTTTTACCTGCAGCTCTCCGACGTACCCCTTCATGGCTGGCAGAAGCAGGCGAAGGGCTGCGACATCCGCACCGATCCCGCCAACGACGGCCAAGGCAGCCAGGTGATTCATCGGCGATAACTCCAGTGGTGCCACCAGCTTTCTGAGCGATAGCCGCCTGCTTCCCTCGTGCTGTCGGAGAATGGCCTGGCCCGAGACCAATCTTCCTCAAAAGATTGGCTCAGGGCGGCGAGATCCCTTGGGCCGGTGAGCACCACTCCCATCTCGCGATTCTCGTTGAGACTCGCCTCGCTGAAGTTTTCGGATCCAATGAAGGCCTCTCCGCCGGCGAGGATCATCTTGGCGTGCATGTACACGGGGCGCTTGGGTAGCAAGCGGACCTGCACGCCGTGCTCGACCAGCCAGGAGACATTCCGGCGATCCTGTCGGGATATGCTCGAAGGAAGGATTACCCGTGCCGACGATCCTTTTGCGGCCAGCGCCGCAAGAATCGCCCGGTCGTCCCCCATTTCTTCGCTGTCCACTTCTACGGGGCCAGGACGGGAGAGCAGGGCGACCAGATCCGCTTGGGAGCCAGGGGACAGTACCAGGGCCTCATGCGCCCATGCTGGGGCACGCTGCCCCGCCCAATCGGCCGCAAAGACCGCCCGGGCAGCCGTGACGACACGAGGATTCCTGGTTACATAGAGATATTCCCGGTTGCGATGAAACGCGGACCAATCGTAATTCGCGGTTCCAATCTCGCACTCGTGCCCGTTACAGACGTACTTGGCGTGATCAAAGGCCCAATGGCCTCCGGATTGCTCGAACCGTGCCGGTGCCCAATGAAAGCGGGCACCGATCCTCTGAAGATTCTCGGCCTCCTTGCGGACCTGGGCGGGACGCATCCCGTAGGGTTTCTCATCGAGAATCACCCGAACCTGAACACCGCGTCGAGCGGCACGCTGGAGCGCCGAGAGGATCGGCCTGCTGGAAAGATAGTAGACGTTGAGGTCTACCTGCCTTCTGGCGTCAGTAATGACCTGAATAACGGGTTGAGGACCACTGTGCGGTTCAACGAAGAGCATGATCATCCCCAGTCTGCGGATTCGATGTTTTGCTGAATCAGAAAGTGAACACGGTTTTCGAGTTTCGAGGCCTTTGTATGAAGCCTGCTCCGGATTTCCTTGACTACACCTATGTCGTCGGTCAACACCAAGGTCCTGTCGTAACGCGAACCGTGTTTTTTGTGCCTGCGAAGGGTGCGGGAAGCCAGAGCACTCAAGTCTGAATCGGACTTGCGAAAAAGGGTCTCGACAGCCACCCGTTTTCTGTCCTTGTCGATCCATTCCATCTGCGGTGCATCGACCAGGTTCACCACGTCCTTTGGGGGAACGAAATCCCGAATAGCCCGGCAGCGAAGCATGTCCGAAGTGGCCATCTGTACCTGCAGCAACGCCTCCCCTATGTCCGTATCCACATCCGATGCTTCCCCGAAAAATACGAGGTACCCAAGATCCGGGTGTTTCGATATCGTCACCCACGAAGAAGCAAGGACGGCATCGATGTCCCGCTTGGGCAAATCCGGGACGATCGCCTGTTCCAGAACGGACAGTTCAGAGACCTGGAAAGACCGTATCCAGCCAAGGATCCTGTTCTTATTGATTTCACTGGGCCGAGCCCTGGTGGGCAAGGGTACGACGTTGCTCGTGCCGATCACATTCTGCTCCATATTTTCGGATGGCTGCGTAGAAAAGGAAGAAAAGATCCCAGGGCTTTATCTTTTTACCCCGCAAGCGCGGGCGATAGGCCACGGGGATCTCGATAATGGGCACCCCTTGTTCAAGGCAAAGGCGCGTCATCCAGGTCTCCATCTCGAACCGAGAAGATTGCAAGAGTGCCTGAACGGAAACGCCCAGAGGGCAGATGCGGGATCCGGTGAGAATATCCTTGGGCGGAACCCTCCCTGTTCTCCAGCGAAGCGCCTGGCGCACCAGAGCGTTGGCAAAAATCGAGCGCCACAATCGCTTCCCACCGGATCTAGCCCCAACCACAGACGCCCCAGGGTTCATCCGGCACGCAAGAATCATGCTGGAGAGATCCGACAAATCGTATTCCATGTCGCAATCCCAGAACCCGAGGGCGGTGGCCGAATGGATCAATGCCTGTTCCCAGAGAACCGGAAGGGCTGCAAGGCAGGCTCCGGTTTTCCCGTAAGTATTCCCCACGGATCGTGTAACCAAAACGTCGGGCGGAAGAGTTCCCGGCAGCCGGATATCGACATCACCGTCGAAAACCACAATCACCTTGTCTGGCCGATATTCCAGAGGCATATCCATGATATCCAGTATTACACCGAAGGTTTTTGATGCGTTTTCCCCCTCGCATTTGCATGGAACGATCAAGACGACTTGCGGGCTCATACGCCCCCCTTGTGGTCAGAAGCCAGAAAAATGCCCAATCCGGCAACAATCCAGGATATGAGCCAGACGACCACCATGAATAGCGGCAACACCATGAATACCATGGCGGCGACCACGGAAGCGTGGTGCGAAGCCCTGGCAAAGCTCTGCATCCAACCGAGATATTCTGGAGCCCAGTACACGCGCTCTATGACGAGGCCGTGGTAGTGATAGAAAAGCGCCCACCCGATCTCCGCGAGACACCAAGACCCAATGCTTGCCCCGAGAACGATGGCGAACCACTTGAGCAAGGCCTTAAACAGCCGTCTCGGGGACACCGACAGAACCTCCAGAAATGAGAATCTTGGTTCGCCCAAAAGGGTGAAACACCAGCCACCACATGCCCACGATACCGCTCACAGTGAGGGTCAGGATCAACTCCAGGACGCTGATGCGGTCGCTGGACAGCATATCGAGGAAGAAGAATCCCACACCCTGCCGCCAGGCAAACCCCCACCAAAGCGAAAGGGCAACCAGTATCCGGTACCGATGCCAGGGAGTCTCCACCTCGACGCGACAAAGGGCATTACCACACCGGACATCGCGAAGAATGGCCTTCCCGAGCCAAAGCGAAATCTCGTAGAGCAGGATCAGGATACTCACCACCAAGGCCTCGATGCGAACCCCAACGATGGTCGTAGGATGCACAAAGGTTTGCGCCACGGTCACGGTGAGCACGGCAAAAACGACAGAACGCCACAGATAGCGCCAGAAAAACCAGACCGCTATCTTCCACTCCTGCCAACGCTTTTTGGTCATTTTTCCTCCCGCGATTTTTTTACTTCCCATACCCGAACTCCTTTGCTTACAGAAAGGAGCTTCAGGCAGGATTTTGGCGTTCCCTGCAGCGTGTCTTCCACGATATAAGAGACATCGTATCGGTTCAAGAAAGCGCAGGAGACTTTACCGTTCTGCAGGGCAACGGAAGCCTTTTGCACGGGAATAGCCGTCGCACCCAACTCCATGGCGGGAGCAAGCCGTATGCCGGGGTTTTCGTAGAGGGTGTCGTAGGTCAACGGGCCGAATACCGTCAAGACCTTCTGTCCCGGACGATATCCGGCAATATGCACGTCACTGAGCTGCGATGGAGAAACCTGACCCTGCATCCAGAACACCGCGGCCAGTACCGCAAAGGCCCCGGGCCAGTTTTGGTCCAGGGCCAGGGCATCGGGCATGGCGGCCATGGATCGCGCCAGGATGACCGAGAGAATGACAGCCAGGATATCGACGTAGCGAATCATGTCCGGAATCAGGAACCAGGTGAGCACCGCCCACAGCTCCCAGGACACCCGGCGAAGACCATCGTGAAAGCGCCAGAAGAGCAGGAGCGCGATCAAAAAGGCTGGGGCGTAGATCGCCAGGGAGAGCCCCAGATTCTCGGCGACGGCCTCCTGGCGCAAACCGATCTCCTTGCGTAGCTCCAAGAGCCAAAAAGGCCACCGCCAATCGCTGTAGATGCCCCAGAAGGCCACGAAAACCACCGAGAGGCACACCCCTACCACAAGCCGCGTAGAAAGCCGCAGACGCGGCAAAAGCAGGACTGCGGGGATGTAGACGCCGGCCAGCCAGTAGCTTGGCATCAAGAAAGCGCCCCCAATGGCCCAGATCGCCACGAGCCAAGGAGTATCCGCGGCCAGCGCCGCGAAAGCCCACAGGGCCATGATCGATTCGGGACGGCCAGAGACCACCCGCTCGATGAACTCGGGCTGCAGCCAGACCAGTATTGTCAGCAGCGCGGACCAGGCGTAGCGGTAGTATCGTCCCGAGAGGATGCTCGGGTAGACCTTGGCCTGAACGGCCAGGTACCCCAGGATCAGAAACCACTGGAACGGCAGAAACGCAAACCGCTCAGGCAGGTGGGCATGGACCCAGGAAGCCAGCAGGTCAAAGCCGATGTACTGATCGTGTCTGGTGAGCAGATCGGACGCCCAGAACGCCTTGCGGTAGTCAAAACCGTAGTAGCTGGATACGAGATCCTTCAGAAGATCGTCCCCAGGAACCGGATGCGCGAGCGCGAAGGCAGCGATGACCCCAAACGCGACAATCCAAAGCACCCAAGCACTTCCCTCCGGGCGAGCAAGATCCGAGTGGATGATATCGCGGATCCGCGCCGGGAGCGTGCGGAAAGAGGAGAAGATCGCTACCGCAATGGCAGGATTGATGGCCCCCAGGCCAATAGCGAGCCCTAGCGCAACAAATCCCCGGTTGCTGCGATTGGCCCAGAACACTTTCATGACCGCTCCGCAATCGTGTGGGACACAGAGCGCGGACGCTTATCCGCTGCCCCTTTGAGCATGGGGAGCGCCAACGCGAACAACAGGGTGAAGACCGCTCCGGAATCTACGGCAATAGGCCATGGTCCAAAGACGCGAGAACCGGCAACAGCACAGGAAACGTGCGAGAAGAGGGAACAGAACCCCGTGGTGTCCTGAGCGGCCAGGACCGTCTCGTAAACCTGATACAGCGACGCCAGGAATCCGGAAAGGATGGCGAGCAGGGCTACCCAAGGAAGACGCGCCAAGATGGCAAAAAAGATCACGACAAGACTCACGCGCTCGATGTAGCACAGCACGCAGGGCTCCCATTCGCGGGCGAACTGCAGCCATAAGGCCACGGCCAGAGAAAGCGCCGCAATGCCCGCAACAGATCCCAGAAGGCCCAAGTACAGAGGGTGGGGCAGGGGAGCGGTACTGCGGGCGAGGAACGGTCCCAACACCAGGGGGATGAGGCCGAAGGCGATCACAAGGATCTGCCCGAAGCTGCCGACAGGAAGCCAGCGTAGCTCGGCCACCACCGCTACCGTCCCGCCCAAGGCCGCCAGAACGGCCCAGAAGGGCCGATGGGCGAGGGTGGCCGTGGTGTAGGTGGTCGAGAGCATCAAGGCCACCACCGCGAGCTTCATCCACCAGGGAAGTCCCTGGTGGACGACAGGTGTGGGCACGCCTGCCGCTCCCGCCGTGGCCACCATCGCGGCGAAGCTAGACGAAGAGGCCGCCGTGAAGAGGCCTGCGCCGGCCTGTGCGCCCACCACACACACGCCGCCAGCGCAGGCCCCGGCGCTGGCAGATATCAGAGAGGCGAGGACATTCCCCACGCTCGATCCACTAGAGACAATTTTGCCGAGCTTCATCCCTCGATCTCCTCCGCGGCAATCTCCGGAGCAGGACGCCGATGGGCATCTTCGCCGCCCTCGTTCCGAAGCTGCAGCCCCTTTTTGGTGATGGTGTACCCGTCTCCCGCCGGACGCAGGTACCCCTGACCGACGAGCTGCTTCAGCATAGAAACATCCGCCCACGATTTTCCCTTGGTGATCTCCCTGGCGGCCTGTGCCACCCCCTTCTTCGTCCGCTTGCCGTCTTCACGAAACCCGGCGACGAGGATGGCTTTCAGCATCCACGGGTACCGGCGCATGAGCTTGTGGGCTCGTGCCCGGTCCTTTTGTGCCTTCATATCAGGGGTGAGTCCCACAGGTCCTCCTTTAGCAGCCGCCGTTCGCGCAGTTGACGGGGGAGTATCCGGTACCGGACAGCAGGGATTGCGGCGTCGGATTCGGAGTGGACGGTGGGTTCTGTACCAGGGTCCACAAGGAATCGTTGGACGATACAATGGTCTGGTTGGCACTGTTGGTGATGGCCAAAATACCCGCCGCCGGGTTCGCGTACTCATTCGGGTCGGAAACTGGTGAGTTGGGATCGTTCATGACCATGAAGTCGATGGTGTCCGTCCCCGGAGGAAGGCTGATGGATACGGTATCGAGAGACGTATAACTCGATGTAAAGGCAACTTGCTGCCCATTGATCCAGACCCATCCGTAGTTGTCCGCCGCAAAGGTCAATGTGGCCGGCATCGGCAGGTTCGTTGGATTGACGTACTGCGCCTGCATGACGGAGTAACCGGACTGCGCCGTTCCAGAAAGCCCGTCGCTCGCGCCAAAGATCCATTCCGCCCCGGAAGCGGAAATGTCCGTATTGGAACAGATGGCAGGGTTCCAGCCGGTTTCCGCCGTCGCGCAGGCCCACTGATAAACCGACATCTGGTTGACGGTCTCTGTATTCGGGGTTTGGCACATGGACGAGGTTGGCGCATAGTGGTGGCACGTCGTCTGGGCCACGATCTTGTAGTTCTGGAAAGTGATCGGGAAAGTCTGGCTCTGCTGATATTGGCCTGGTGAGAGGTAGTTCCCGAACGTCACTGTGCCATTGAAGGTACCATTCACATCCTCGCCGGTGATGGCATAGGTCGGATACCAGTCGAAGTTTTCACTGCATCCGTTTCCGCCACCGAAGATTGACTGCATGTTTACGGTCGTACCGTAATTACCCCCATTAGGGATTGCTATGGGAACGGTCGCGCTGTAGTAGATTTGTCCCGTAGTATCCGCAGGATTGTAGCTGTTATTGGTGAGAACGAGCTGCACATTACCATTCGAGCATTGGGTCTGGGCAGTAAAGGAATCCGACTCAAACCCGCCGCAGTCGCTATACCCGCTTAGAGTTGTCGCCGCCAGGGTGACTGGCGGTTGCCCCTGGGTGCAGGCAGGCTCCGTCACCATCTGCGTGGTACAGCGGTAGCATGGCCCCCAGTAGGGCATGGTTCCCGTGTGTCGAGAATGGATGTACGGTTCGCCCAAGGTGTTCATCTGGAGATTGTTCTGGGCGATGCCGTAGACCGATGCAGCCTGGGCCGTGGTCGGCAGACTTGCAGTCGGCAGGCCGGAAAGAAGAGCAAAAAATATGGTAGCGCGGAGTTTCATCAGGGTTCCGTCGTACAGGACTGGGTGGTAACTGGGGTGCAGGTAGTGACTGGGTTGCAGGATGTCTGAGAACAAGACCCCCCAGAGCCGGTTAAAACGCAGTTCTCATAAATTGGTATGCCAGTGATCCCGTAGTATGGCCATGAACAACCGGAAAAAGTAAATTGATACGGGCCGCTAGCCGGAATAAAATAAGTTCCATTCCAGTATTCCCACTGCCCGTTAGTAAACCAATAACACAAATAGCTTGGATTTGACACAGGCAATGATATTGTATCTCCGTTCGGGTCGGTCCCAACGACAAGAAATATTTCCTCTGATGCACAGGCCGTAGGTAGCGTAGTACATTGCTGCGTCGTGCTGCAGCTCTGCGTCGTCGTCGAGGTGCAGCAATACGGTTGAGTACTCGTTTGCGAACACGAACAGGTTGTGCTGCTGTTCTCGTATTGAATGGCAGCGTTCTCGCAGATCTGATAATCGCTTACACAAACCGGAGTGGCGCTCGTGGTCCCCTGAGAACAAGAGCACTGGTTTGTGCTGTTCTGGTAATAGGATAGATTGTCTTCACAGAGCTGATAGTAACTAACGCACTGTGGGGTGGATGCCCCGCTGGGACAAGTACACCGATACCCAGATCCCATTCGCTGCTGTTCATCGGCCAGAACCGCCTGACACTGATTGCTCGTGTTCTGAACACAAGTTGGCGTCGTAGCGCCGACCGGGCAATAGCAGCTCTCCGAGCCAGGAATCTGACCGGCAGCCTCTTCCGCCGTAAGTGTCGCTTCACAGCTTTGCGGGGCAGGGGTGGCTACCCCATTGTTATTATTGGTGAGCGGCGATCCAGAGAACTCTCGCTGGATATCGCTGTAGATGGTGTCCCCCCAAAGGGCCGGGAAACAGGATTGCGCGAGTAGAAGAACAACCGCAAGAATCCATCTGGATTGCCGCATGGGCCACCTCAACCTTTCGCTACGATCTCTTGGGGCAAGGGATAGGTCTTCGTTTGGCCGTTCTTCCAGACGACCGTTTTGCCATCCATCGGATAGATCACCATCCATCCCGACAGGTTGGACTGATGCGCCGAGATCCACCGATTCACAGAGAAGCCGGGCTCAATCCGGTAGCGGATCGTCACGAGATCCATGAAGGGCCGCTTCGGATTGCTGCTCACCAGGTAGAAGGGATCCTTCGCACTCTTCCAGGGCTGAACGAACCAGGTAAGCTCCACGGGCAGAACAGGCAACGCAGATGCCTCGCCCGAGGCACCCTGCCATCCCCAGCGTAAAACCGTTTCCGATTGCGAGTCCTGGAATCCCGAAACGATCTTGTAGGTTCCGCCAGACACCTTGGGGGATGTCCCGCTGGCCCAGCCGGCGGGCTGCAGATCCCCGGCCAGGGTAATGGCCTCGTGCGCCACCGAATCCAGTCGAGCGTCCGTGTTCTGCTCGTCCGGATAGTACCGGGCAATCCAGAAAATCCGCCCAGCATCAAAATCCTTCACCATGCCATTGTAGGCCGCCGGAATCGGGTTGGTTTCCTTGTGGCCCGAGGCCCCCGCCAGAAAGATTCCCGCAATGCCCGCACCCGGGCCAGCGAGCCCCATTCCCTGACCAGCAAGATTGAAGAGCTGGCTGTTCTTGGAAAACGCCTGCTTCTGCTCACCAGCCGTTGCGGAAGACGCGCCGGTTTCTGCCGCGTAGGCATAGACCGCACCAGGTCCGGCATAGCGCAGATCGTAAAAAGAACCACAAGGATTACCGTCGTATTGGTTTACTAGGCAATGCGCGAAGGGCTTCCCTTGGTCTTTCTCGACGATGCTCGCTAAAGCCGCGGAATGGAACGTATAGCCGTTGGATGGGTTGGCCGGCCCAGTAGCGAGCATCGCCCCCTGCTCGGAACATCCAGAAAGCAGGGCCGCCGAAGCCAAAATAGAAACGAGAGCGGTATGTTTCTTCATGCGATTTTTCTCCATCTGCTGTGTACTCAGGGTTGCGTCATGATGGCTGGGGCTCCGTTTTGGAGCACTGCGCCGCTTGGGTGCGATATCTGGTTGACGGTATATACTTGCGATCCCTGCGCGTTCGTATTCGCGCCAATCCCGGCCTGCTGAAGAATCGCCTGCCAGGCGCTCAGGGAGATGTTGCTCCAATCGACCTGGGCCAACTGCTCTGGGGTAAAGCCCGCGCAATTCGGATTTTGGGGCGTTCCGAATCCTCCCGCGACATTGGGCTGGTTGGCCCGGATCTGCGACGCGATGATCATTGCCAAGGGGCTACCCCAGCAACAGAAGACATCCTTGTGCATCAGGCAGAAACCCAAAAACTTCTCCGCGCAATAGGTGCCGATATTGTAGCAATCGTGCATCTTTCGCTTTTCTCCGAGCTGGAACTCTTCGTTGGTACATGCGGTGAGGATCTGGGCGATCAGCTTGAGGATGTTGAAAATCTTGTAAGCGAGCATCAACCAGCCAATGATGGGGACGGCATAGGTCGAGATTTCGCCCATGATCTGATTGGCCATGTTCGTACCAAAAGCACTCTGTAACAGGCCGTACACCTGCCGACCTATCCAGGACTCGATCTTGTACTCCAGATAGCTCATCTCCTTTCCGAGATTTCCAATGCTGCTTCCCAGGTTGACTCCAGCATTGGATGCCGCAGAGGCTCCGGAGAAGCCCAGAGCATTGCCGATATCCTGTGCCGCGCCTTTGAAGGCGCTCGTCACATATCTCCACGCCGTCGAAGCCCATTTGTCGAACGTCGAGTAGGCCGATTCGGTCCATCCGTGAAACTGGCCAAACACCCAGATATGCGAATCCACGATCTGGTTGTTGGCCAGATGCCAGGCATTTACGCCAAGCTGCAGATATTTTCCGAGATTCGCCCCAGATCCAGACGCCGCGTTCAAACCCTCCTGACAGCAATTATTGGTGAACGTCCCGGCGAACGGCCAGGTTCGACAGGTATCGGCCTCTCCAGGGAAAATGATGGGCTGACAATTTCCTGCCGCGATGCTGGTCCCAGGAGCGCACTCCATTTGCTGCTGCATCTGCTGCAAAGCGGCCATGGCCGTAAGCGCCTGGTCGAAATGTAGATCCTGGTTGCCGAAGAGGGCATGGCACTGGGTGCCCATGCACTTCACCGGAGCGCCGCTGCAGAGGATGCTTTGGGCATGGGTATTGGGCGTCACGCTGGTCGTGACTTGCCCAGGATTGACCGTTACCGTGGCAGAAGTTGCCTGGGCACCGTTCTGAGGGACGTATTGCCAGCTACCGTTGGTGTCGATCAGGACTTGATTCTGGCCATTTACGGTGCCGATGATAGTAAGGATACCCGCCGATGGATTGGCCGCAGTCGTCGCCGAGTCCATGTTGGTGATGTAGTACATGATCTCGTTCGGCCCCGGGACCAGCGTGACCGGGACTGAGACCACGCCACCCGTCGAAGGGTAGGCTTGAGCGCCGATCCCGCCTTGTCCACCATCGGAGTAGGACGCCACCTGGGTACCATTGATATCGACCACACCCTCATCGTCCGCGGCGAGGTACAGGGTGGCCTGAATGTCGGCTCCCGTGGTGTTCGAGTAGGTAGCTTCCATGAGATCGGTCTGGCCATTGGGTACACCGCCTCCACAGCCACCCGTAGTTCCATAGATCCATTGCGCGTTGGGATCCGGCCAGTCGGCCCCATTGATCCATCCGGAAGAGGTATAACTGGATAAAGCCTCGGTGCAGGCCACTGGGGAAGACGGTATGGACCCCGCCGACGTGCTGGTCGTGCTGGGTCCAGTAGCCGTCTGGCCCGCATTGGCAATATCGACGTCATTGTTCGTGCATTGCGTGTTCTGGAAATACTCGGTGAATACCTGCGGATTACCCTGGATGAAGGGCATCATCTTGTTGATCATCGGCTGATTGGCCGGGTTGTTCATGAAATTATTGATCATCGGATCCGAGGCGTAGGCGTTCATCCCGCCGGGATAGGTCGAGATATTTTCCAGATAGGATTGTGCCTGGCTGCACAGGCCATAGATCTGCTGGAATTGCTGGGCAACCGGGTTTGTTGCTTGATTGCCGTAACCGCTGCTGAGAACAACCGCCCCGGTACCGTTGCCGCTGACCGCAACCGAGCCGCCTGAGTTACCATCGAGATAATTCAGGTTCGCCGCGAGATTCGTTAAATCCTGCGACACCGTTCCCGCGTTCGCTGCACTAATGGAAGTCGGGAGCGCCGCACATTGGCCCTGTACCTGGCTCAAGGTCTGGTTCCAGGATGCGGCCAAATTGGAGATGCTGGGCACCCCGTTCTCATTGAGCAGGTTGCAGGCGGGAGCGTATTGGACCGAACCATTCATGGTGGGCGCACAGGTCGAAGACAACGCGGTTACGCTATTCTTGAGACCTTGCACGGCCTGGTTGAAGGCGTACACGCTCGCCTGTACCTGATGGTATGGCTGCGCGGCAGATCCGGTGTTCTGGGCAAGATCCTGTTCGACGGAAGCGTCTATCTGGTGTATCTGGTTCCCGCACGCATTAGCCATGTTGGCCAGGTATTGCGCCGTGCCCTGAGTGAAGGTCTGCAAGGGCTGCGGCCATCCCGTCGGACACGAAGGGTCGCTCATGAGAGCTGCGTTTGCTGCCGATGCCTGATTGAGATTGGCCCCGGGCGTCAGGCCTACGTTGTCCCCAATGTAGTATTGGGAGACCCCGGTTTCGTTTCCGGCCGGGGAGAGCCCGGCAAAGCCCTGCATTTCCTGGGTACCAGCCCCGCTGGCGGCGTCACTCTGCCCGCCGTAGAGCAGCGTGTTACCGAGGTTGACTCCACTCTGGGCCTCGTTCACAAAGGTCGAGGCATAGGCCGCCATGCGAAACTGGTAATAGACCCCCATACCCACGGTCCAGGTGGCCATCAACGCCGCGGCGATTCGCTTCCTCTTCGGATGCCCAATCCAGACAAAGAACCCCATACCGTCTCCTCAACCCGTAGGACCGATATTGCCGATGATGCCCAGGCAACAATCCGTCCACTGCCACACCAGGTAAACGTAGTTGCCCGCCGTACCCGGCTGGCTATCCCACTCGCCCCACTGGAACGGGGACTCTCCAAGCCAGTGGGTACACTCGCCCGATTGCGTCGGCGGGGCCTGGATATCCACCCCGCCGTTCTGCGGTAGCGTCCCCTGATTGCTCGGAGAGGGATTGACGTAGTTTGCGGGCGGGATGCTGCCCTGTTGCTGATTGGCATTCGCCTGGGTTGGCGTGCCTGGGGCCGTGACCGGGGCGTTGGGCTCCTGGTTGGTCTCGTCGTTCGGGAAAAGAATCTGGAAACGAAACTGCGCCTTGGGAAGCACATAGGTCCGGCGGGGTCCACAAATCGCGTTCTGTCCCATCGTGCGCTCCAGGAATCCCAGGCGGAAACCCATAGCCAGCATCCGCGCGACATCCAGGTTGGTGGCCTGTATGGGATCGTCGCCACCGAGATTGGTACCCACCATGGGGTACAACAACCCCCAGCACCCTGCCGTCCAGTATTCGTCGTCGATGGGCTGCGCCCCTAGCGACTCCTGGGCGCACTCTTCTGTAGCACCCAGCAGGCCAATGGGATTGTCGTACAGCAACTCCTCTGGAGAAGCGAGGAAGCTCAAGAGATCGTTGTTCCATGTCGGCAGGACTTCGCTCATCAGCATGAGATTCATGCCGTGGTATCCGGTATTGCAGTCGGGGATATCGGCGAGCTGCATCATCGTGATCAAGGGGAAAGTCCAGAGCTGCACGTTGTAGAACGTGCTGTTGTGCTGAGATACCGATGTCCCGGTACCGACGTTGCCGCCCCAGGAGCCCGTCCATTCGCTCCCCACCGTAGAGCTGGGATCGACGTTGACGCCGCCAAGAATCGGAGAGCAGAACGGGTGGCTTACGGCTTCGATGAGCATGGTCGGTTGCCAATACCCAATCTCGAAACCGATAGTGGGCAAGGTGAGGTGCTTGAGGCTGCCGCCGCACACGCAGGTTCCAGCAATCCCGCCGGACGCTGCCCCACTGGGAACACCGGAGTTCCCACCAAACCAGGTCATTCCCGCCACGCGCAAGGGAAAAATGGCGGACCAGCACACACCGCCGATCAGTTCGTTGAACACCCCCGCATCGGGGCAGAAGGTGGCGACTTGCTGGCCCTGGGCAAAGGCCACCGCCGGCCCAGAGAGTGCCAGTGCCGCAAGAATCGAGGCTGCGAGCTTTTTCCATCGCATCAGGAGTCCCCCAGAGGCTTCTTCGGAACGATAATCGACAGGACGGGGCCATCTGGCCGCACCAGGGATGGCACGCGCACTACCCCCAGCCGGTGCGCCAGGTGCGGATAGAAGCCGTACACCGGACGCCCGAAGAGGTGAACCAGCCGGTTTTCTTCCGTCCAGGATCCAGGCAACTGGGTCGCCATGATGACGACATTGGGATAGAGGCTCACCCAGGCCTCGACCTGGCGCACTTGCCAGGCCTCTGCCGGGTTGAACACGATGTAGCTCTGCGTCCAGGGGAAGGGGAAAGCCGTCAAGGGATCCACCACCTGCCCCTTGCGGACGAGAACCCTGCCATTGGGTAGGCGAATGGTTCGGTTGGCCACGACAGAGGGATTGAAGGTGTATTGGCGTCCCCTTTGCGAATCGGGCAGAGGATCCTGCAGACGGCCTCGTATCCGGGACCAGGCGTTGTCCTTGGCCTTCTCCTCGGCGGCCTTCCAGTTGAAGGTTTTGATCTTCTGCTGAAATACCTGAACCATGTTGGGCTCGGCAATTTTCCAGACGTGACCGAAGACGTGGGTGGGACTTCCCTTGCCCTCGTCGATGACGCGGATCGCCTGGCGGATCCCATACTGATCCCCGACGATGGATCCCCATTTCCCTTTCGGGGTCTGGTGGATGATGACGGGGACCACGTTCACCTTATGGCTGGAGAACAGGAGCGGATTGATCTCCACGTTGGCGGTGTCGGTGAACGACGGCATCAATCGGTTCACCTCCCGAATGATGTCCGGGAGACCCGTTGGGCTGTCCGGCCATCCGCGCAGCACGAACACCGTGCTCGCAAAGAGCTTGCGATTGTTCGCGACGACCGCGAACCAGTGCCGCAATATGGTCGGGGGCATGTCCATGCTGATGAACACCAGCGTCTTTGCGCTGCGCTCTTCTTTGCTCATCAGGGTGTGATCCACATACTCCTCTGCCGCCTTGCCCCGCAAATTGGGCGGAACGACCGGAACACCTTTGACGTGGGTTCTCAGCCAGGCCTTCGCTTCCGGGGTTTCGCTCTGGGCCGCGTAGGTCTGGGCATACTGTTCGATGATGCTCTTCCCCTGCTGATTGAGCTTGGGCAAGCTGGCCTTCTGCTCGGCAGACAGGGGCTTACCATAGACCCAAGACGGGGCAGACTGCGCTGCTGCCGTCGCCATGATGCTGTGGGAGCGTTGGACGATGGCCTGAACGTCCTGCTGGGGTATTGCCGTCGCTGGCATCATGGCTGACCACCCGGGATATTGGGGGCCATCATCGAGGCCGCACCAAACATGGATTGCACCTGAAGAAGATTGTCGGTGCTCATCGCGGCCTCGACGTGGGCCTGGGGCAAGTACAAGACCAGGAAGGGCGGCTTGAGCGGTATCCCCTTGAGGACGGTCTCGTTGCGATTCGCGAGCCCTTGCCCAATGGGAGACGGTGCTGGCATGGGCAACCCTTTCAGCAAGGCCGGCATCAGCCGGGCTCGGTCCTGGTTGGGCACGGATAGGAAGCCTGGGGCATTGGTACCCAGAACCACCATCTTGATGTCGAGGATGTTGAGCTTGCCCTGGTGCGCGAGATTACCTGTCTCGCCCATCATCGCAGCCATGATCTTCTTTCCTTGCGGGGTAGTGGGGTCGAATACCCCGATGATCTCGTTGTTCGCGCCTTTGGGGCCTACCGTCACGCCAGACAGGTTGGCGCACTGGAACGCGATCTGGGCCGCCCTGGCCCCATGCACGATACCCAGATTGCCGACGTACTTTTCACCGTCTATCGAGGTGATATTTTTTCCATTGGAGAGATCCGCAACGATACCGCTGATCATGTAGCGACCATCTGGGGTGAGGTAGATGATTGCTTTGTCGCCATCGCGGTCGATGACTACGCCCGTCAATCCGCCTGGCCCTGGGAAGGTCTTGATGACCCTGCCCACGTTCCCTTGCGCCATGGCGCGATCCAGCATCCCTAAAGGGGCGGTGGCTTCGGCCATGGTCGGTAGCAGGGCCAAGACAGAAGCAAACAGGGCTTTCCGCAATCGCATGTTTCATCCTTTATTCGAGACAATTTAGTGTAATACCAAAACTTATCCAAACAAAATGTGTCCCTCAAAAGGGCCAGGCCTCACCATATATCCGATGGACACTGGCGAACCCCCAGTAGCGACCATCGAAAGATCCCGGTGTCGTCCCCATGAGCAAAACCTTCCCTGGCGGAACGACGTACCGGCCATAAGGCAGGGAACCAACATGAATCATCCGCATCCAGGGCAGAAGCCACATACGGCCCCAGAACTTGCCGTCGATCCAGACCCCATCCTTGCGGATCTCCATGACGGTTCCCGGGCCGCCGGCAACGTACTTGATCGCGGGAAGATTCCCGAAACCCGTTGGATCCAGCTTTTTGTCCCGAAAGAGTACCAGCTCACCCGCATGGATGGACCTGGGTTTTCCATAGCGGACAAAAAACGTGCTCCACGGGAGACACGATTGCCACTGCGGGTCCATGGAAATGGCGTAGCGTTGCTGGATCCCGGAAAGGCCAAGCGGGGCAACCACGCAAGCCACGGTTGCCATGAGGATCCCCGCCACCACGATGGATCTACGGCTGAGTCGCGCCACCTGGTGCGCCTCCTGGAACGGGGATGGGGGCTTGTTCCGATGGGCTTGCAGCGCCTTGCGTGCCGGTGGTGTCGGAAGGAGCTTCTGCGGTTTTCTGCGTGGCCAGATAGGCCGATATCCGCTTCATGACCAGGGCCTCCACCGGAGCGGTCACATCATCCCGCGCGGGGGCAGCCAGAACATACCGGCTCAACACGATGTAACCACGATCTCCATAGGCCTTTGCGGCAGACTGGATGGTCTCTCCAACGATGGCCCCGACTTCCCCGGATTGTTGCGCGGCAATCTGGCCGGTTTTCATCTTGGCGATGACATCGGCCATGATCCGGTCGGCGTCGATGTAGACCACTCCCTCTGGCGGGACGAGACTCGCCCTCGATGCAGAGGCGTGATGCTCGAACGGAAGACCGGCATTGACGAAATACGCTACCGCACCCGCGGTTACGACCCCCACCACCACCATGATCGCCGACCCGTAACGCTTCAGGATACCGCCGGCCCCCTTTCCGCCTTGCGGAGCTTCTGTAGCGCCCTCCGGTGGCAATTCGGTGGCTTTGGCCTGCTCTTCACTCATGCCGATCTCCTTTTTTGCTGCTCATTCTCGATGAACTGGCGAATGGCCGTACCCGGGTCCATGCCATGATCCATGGCGGCCAGCACCTCCTCTTTCTCTGGTCCGTCGGTTGCAAAAAGCACCTGCCGGTATCGGTCCAGCCGAAGCCTGCCGACACCCAGCGCCATGTTGCTGTACAACAGGGCCTCGGAGTAGAAATCGGTCTTTCTGAGGCTCCGCATCATCTCGAAGCCATACCCGTTAATCTCTTTGAACTGATTCTTTTCCTCCAGCTCATCGATAGCCCCACCCGTCTGTCGCATGATGATGAAGTGTGCGGATTGGGCCGCCATGATCCGGGTTTCCTCTGTGAGATAGATGTCGGAAAGGCGCTGCAGGCCGATGCCGATGGATCCGCGATGTTTCGCGGCTCGACGGTAAGCGCCTTCCAGAAAGAGGGCTGCCGTCCGAATCTTCAACAGCTCGCTCGCTTCATCGACAAACAGCACCCGCCGGCGCACCTCGCCACTACCACTGGATGTGTACATCTCTCGACCAATGGAGAACATGATCATCATGAGCACCACCATCAGCAGATGACGGCGGTTGGCCAATTCGATCAGCTCAAGATTCACGAAGCGATCCGAAAGCGAGACGTTCATCGGCCGATTGAACCAGTGCCCGTAAGCGCCATGCTCGGTAAACTCGTGCATCATGGTGCCCATGGCGATGGCCCGTGGGTTGCGATCCTGACTGACCAGGTAATTGGCCACATGCGTTGGGGTGGCGTTGCGGCCATTCGCCCCGTAGACCGCACGGATAGCTTTCCCGATCTCCGACATATCCTCCTGGGAGAGATTGCCCGTCGGATCGATCATCGTGCCGATGATGCCCTTGAGTTCGTCCAGCTCCTCGTCCAGCTCCTCGACAACGGAAAATGGGTTGAGCCCCAGATCGTCCATGTCTGGACGCAGATCGATATGCGATCCACCAAACATCTTGCAGAGCTTGGCGAACCCGCGTCCGATCTCGATCACCCAAACCTGGGCACCCAGGGTAAGCTGGTCCATAACGACTTGCTGGGCAAAAACGGTCTTTCCGGATCGGGTCATGCCCGCCAGGATGAAGTTGAAGCCCGAATTGGAAGCGTAGAGATCAAAAAGCATGGGATGCCCACGCCGGGAAAGCAAAAACGTCCCGGCCCCGGGCACGGTCATTCGGTACCCTCCCCCGCCAGCGTTGCCCGCCCAATCGCCGATGATCGGCATGAGATGGGCCGCATGGCTGTTTCCCATGGTTCGCAGACGGAAGCTGAGTCCCATGCTCTCGGTGTCCGCGAATAGCGGGATGCAGTTGAGGAACATCGGCAAAGCGATGAACGCATCCTGTCCCATGGAGAAGCCCATCGTCGAGGCATGGCTGACAAAAGCCGACGTGGCTGTTCGTGCCTCGCGCTCGCTCCGACACCACAGCAAGACATTGAAAGACGCCTCGACCACAATATCCCCGCTGTCGATGGCGTTCACCAAAACGTCCATCCCTTCCTTCTTGAGCTTGAGTTTAGGCACCCACTTCAACATGGGGCCAAAAGCCTGGTAGTTGATCATGGTGGACTTGCGGTTGATGTTGCGCCGCTTGGAGACCTGTTCCGGGATCCGCAGCGTCCAGACGAAAGCCGATGGTACCTGGACCTGGCCACGGACACCCATCGGATCTCCACCCAGAAAGTTCACCGCCCCAATGTTCATCCGGTTGGGATATTTCTTCATGGAGAGCACCGAAACATAATCGGTGTGTTCGTCTTCGTGGTTGATCTCGACCAGGCCCTTATGCACGTTCAGGGTAACGCCAGGGCTCACCACCTGGTCGCGCAGCAGCTCATTTTCGTCCACAGCACGATCCCATACCCCCCGGATATTCAGAAAACGACGCCAGATGGCCATGGCCAAGGAAATGGGCAAACGCTTTGGCGAGAGGGTTGGCAATGAGGATTGGAAAGACTGGATCTTTTCGTCCACCTCGCGGATCTGCTCGTCGCTGGGGACCTCCGCCGTTGGGATCTTGATACTCAAAAACACCATGGTGTCTGTGAGCGGTACTCCGCTATCGTAAAAGGCTTCGCCCGATTCCGACAGATCCTCGATGAACCGTATGCTGGCTTTGGTCAGCTCATCCAGAAGCCTGCGCTGCTCGTCCCGCAATCCGGTGTCCGAGAGGATGGGGATCCTAGCCGCCTCAAAATCCGCCAAAAGTCGCGTGACATCCGGCACATTTATCTGGCAGACCTGCATAAAGGTATCTGGCGGCAGGTTCAAGGCCAGAGTTGCCTTGATCTCGCTGATGAGCATGTCGTCTGCACCGGAAAGCAGTGTCGCTCCCATGACGCAACCAATGTAGCCGCGCTCCATCAGGATGAGATGATTCGTCGGGTCGAACGCCAACCAGGGGAACAGATCGTCCAATCGGTTCCGATGCAGCATCTTCTGTATCTGATAATTCAGGCTCGTCATTGTGTTCCTCCACTCAGACGGTTTTCCGTGAGACAACGGCTCACCAAGGCATCGGCCAACTCAAAAAACACGCCATAGTTGCCCTGAACGCCCCCGGGATTGATAGCGTAGCGACCACAGATAATCAGGGTCGGTGTTTTTCGGACATGCACCTTGGCCATCATCTTGATGTCTTTCAGAACAAGCTGGTGGACCTGCGGGTCTATGGCCGCATCGTAGTAGGATCGAAGATTGAGACCGGCATCCTTGGCTGCCTGCAGGTAGGTCTTCGGCGAAGAAAAAGGCAAGTGCCGGTCCTGCACTTCGGCAAAGGCCGCCTCATCAAAGCGACGGATCGCGGATGGATCCGACGCCATAACCGCGAAGTAAGCCTGGCCCTGGGGAACCCAGCTCAGGCCGACGACCGCCGGCATCTGCACGAAATGGATGGTCTTCGGCAAGGTTCGAGCCCACTGAAACATCGCTGTATTCAGCTCACGGCAATAGGGGCACTCATAGGCCATCGCCTCGATCACGGTGTTTTCGTAGGCCGGGCCAAGATGAATCCGGCGATACGGCTTGAACGTCGGCACGCCCGAGTTGGCGGGCGGAACATCCAGGGAATCCATCCCACTGGCCAGAGACAGGCCTGGGATAGCCAAAGACGCAACCAAAAACCATGTCGCAAAGCGATCCTTAAAACGCATCATCGGAAAGTGCCCTAAGCAGTTCGGAAGTGTTGGTTTTTCCGTCTATCACCAGACGAAGGCCGGCAACGATCAGTGGTTCATGCTGAGGTTGCTTTTTTAAGGTGCCCATAAGGGCTTCGCGACCCAATCCATCCTTGATCCCGGAGCGCAGGTCCTTGTTCATGACCGCCGCATCGTAAATGGCCCGTCGATAGCGGTATCCCGTGTTGAAACAACTTGAGCATCCGCTGCCCACCATCTCGAACTCGGGCGGTTTCAGACCGTAGCGCGTGAAGAGGGAAGGGTCTACTAGCGGCGCACGCTGGGCACACTCGGTGCATACCAGCCGCAGGATCCGCTGGGCGAGGATGATGCGAACAGAACTGACCAAGAGCTGTGGGGACACCCCCAGATCTTCCAGACGGTGTATCGTGTCGAGAGGAGTATTGGCGTGGATCGTCGCCAATACGAGATGGCCTGTAAGGCTCGCACGCATGGCCATCTGCGCCGTCTCTTCGTCGCGGATCTCCCCGATGAGAATCACGTTGGGATTCTGGCGCATCATGGCGCGAAGGGCGGATGCAAAGCTCCTTCCGGTTCCAGATCCCACGGGGCATTGCTGGACCCCTTTCAGTATGTACTCGACGGGATCCTCTGCCGTGACGATTTTCCGGTAGCTGGTGTTGAGTACATTCAGCGCCGCGTAAAGTGTTGTGGTCTTCCCCGAGCCCGTCGGCCCGCCCGTAAGGATGAGGCCTTCGTTTTGGGACAGCGCGTAGCGAAAGGCTTTCTCCGTCTCCTCAGGCATGCCCAGTTGCTCTATGGGCATCCCCGCGTTCTTGGAGTCCAGCAGTCGGGTAACGATACTGTAGCCGAAGATCGTGGGGATGATGCTCAATCGGACATCGATGCGCCGGTCATCGCAAATCTGGACAAAGCGCCCGTCCTGCTCATGCCGGGTGTCGGACACATCGAGATTGGCACGATACCGGAACTTGTTGACGACTACCGACACCTCGTGCTCGGCAAATCGGACACGCTCCAGCATCATCCCGTCCTGCCGGACACGGACCAGCATGGATCCGTCCTCCTCGCTCTCGAAATGGATATCGCCCCACCCATTGCGAGCCCCCTGGAGATAAAGATCGTTGAGAACGCCGACGACACGGCGCTCCCGTTCCGAACTACTGATGAACTCAGTAGTGACGACGGCCATTACTTCACCTGGGCCATAAATGCCGGGATGTCTTGGGGAAGACCGGGGATGGCTCCCCAGCCGGTCTGGGTCTGGTAGAGAATGAAAGGGGTACCGTTGATGCCGTGGGCGTTCATCCAGGCGGTGTTCTTCTGGATGTCGAGCCTGTCCTGCGACGGGATGGATGCCATCGGCTTCAGTCCCCCTTCCTCATCGGCATCGTTGAAACCCTTCTCGTCCAGAGCCCACGCTTTCGCGGGATCCTTGGACGCGATGACCGTGGCCGCCTTGGGCAAGCTGCTCGGCTTGAGGAATCCCACGGGGATCACATGGATATTCAGATCGCCCTTCTGGACCAAGGGATAGAACGCCTCCCAGGCCTTGTGGCAGAAAATGCAGTTGGGATCCATGACGATCCACAGCGACTTCTTGGCGTCTGGCTTCCCGACCAAAAAATTGGTCGTCTTGTCGAGATCTGCCGCGACTTTTGCCGGAGTAATGGGCTTCGGAACGCTACCTGCCGGTAGGTACTTTTCACCGTACTCCACGGAGAGATTCTTGCCCGTCTTGGCGTCGAAAAGCCCACCCATGAACATGAAATGGCCATCTGGGGTCGTGTAGATGATGACATTGCGCCCCGGGGCGATCTGCACGCCGTAGCCGTCGAGGCCTGCGGGCGTCTTCCACGCCTTCAGGATCTTGGCTTGCCCCTTGCTCATGTGGACGATAGCCCGGGCTCCTGCCTGGTAAGCCTGCGGAACTCCCTCGATGGCCGCCCAGGCGGGCGTCACCGAGAGCAGGCCGATGGCCAAAAGGCCCCCAGCCAGAGTCCGCCTGGTCTTAGCGGACACCCACCACACCCAGAGCGCCGTGCGCCGGGCTCATCACCAAGGGATGAATGAGACCGAAACCAGCGGTAGGAGCGATGATACCGGTGATCACGTTCACCCCATAGTACAGGGCGATAGCGATACCGATGGCCACCACGATGGGCAGAAGGGTCTGCTTCGCGGCGCCGATGCCAAGGCCAACCAGAAGCGCAACGATGGCGATGATGATGCCGAGCCATCCCTGCGCCCAGCCAATGAGCTGCTGGCCAAGCTGACCAAACTCGTTCTGACCACCACTGCCGGCCATGGCCACACCAACACTGGCCACGACGGCAAGGCCGAGCAGCGCGAGCTGGGCCGTCCGCTTGTCACCAAGCATCCGGTCCATTTTTGCGGTAAGTTCCATACAACCTCCTTCTGTTGCGGTTTGAGAAAACATCACCACACTGGAGCCAGCGGTTGAGCCTTTTGGGAATCGTCCCCGAAGGCCCATTGCTGGGGAGTGACGATGCTGTACACGAGGCCCGGGAAATGCAGATTCCCTTGCGGACCCTGGTACGGGGCTATCCAGATCCGTATCACGCGCGGCTGCGTAATCAACGGCCTGGGATAATGGGGGGGCTGCAGCAAGGCCGCAGGATCCGTGGATCCATTGCCCTGAGAACCAGACCCTTCACTTGCGGATACGGTATCCGCTGTTGATATTCCTGGCCCAGCATCGATATTGGGCAATTCGTCCTTCGACGAAGGCGGACTCCCAATGAGTTTCGCCGCCTCCTGCTGGGCCTTCAGGGTATTCTTGTCGGGGTTGATCTGATCGCGGTTCCGCGTAGCCCCGTAGATCTCCCGGGAGCTTACGCACAGGCCGCCCTTACCGTGAACACAGGCTTCGCGCGTTGTCGTAGCGCATCCAGCCAACAAGGCGGGCATGAGCGCCGCTATGATCCATTTGCGATTCATGGGTATCCCTCTTCATTCTGCGGTACCGCGTACTGCTGACGCATCTGCGCTGTGGGTGTTTGTGGGGCCGGGTATCCCGGATATCCGCCCTGTTGCGGGAAAGCGGCTGCAACCGCCGGAGATTGCCCGCTGTAGGTCGGCGTCGGCTGGCTCTGCTCGCTGTACGTCGCCTCTGCCAACTGGCTCTTCGTGTCGCCCTTCAGGTGGATCACAGATCCTTTTTCCAGGACGATATCCACACTCACGCCAGGATTGATCTGGATCGTAGGCAGAAGGCTCTCGGCTTCATGCAGATAGAACTTGGAAATGTTCCCCGCAGCCGTCGAGACACCCCCGGAAAAGGCCTCGCCACCGATATACCCAGGAGAGGGGAGCTGGTAGGTTTGCTGCCCACCGGAGAGCGGGTTCAGGGTCAGCCCGTTCACCTGATTCGGCTGAACCGCCGATCCCAGGCCAGAGAAGATTCCAGCTATCAGGGATTTCACCAGGACACTGCTCTGATGGGAGATCACGGTACCCCGCACACCCACCAGGCCGTCCGAGCCCACGATGTAACCGTGGATGGGCGCACTGATGACCCCGCCACCCGGGGCCACACAAGACAGGGTATTGGTCCGCAGGTAAACCCGGCGGGACGCGAGATCGCCGTATCCTGACGCGATAATCATGCAGTTGCGATAATTCTGCCGGAGCCGGTTCGGCAGGATCGCGTTCATCTTCACACGGATATCGGTGATTTCTGGGTTTGCTCTGGCGCTTGGCCCTGTTGACGCCTGCATACCATTGAGCAGAACGCCAGTGATGATGGTACCGGCAGGGATATAGGCCGTATTCGTCCCGCTGACCTTGACCACCTTACCCATCTGCTTGACGTTTTTTATCCTGGGGTTGATGCCAACCGATTCCAGCTTCTTGGGCGGTGTGGGCGCATTGGGCACCCCTGCGCCTTGAGCCGCAGCGGGGGTACCGCTGACGCCCTCGGACGGCATTTGGTTTGCACCACCCAGAACGGATATTCCGGGAGCGCCGAAGAACGGTTTGCTCTGGGGGGCTGTAAATCTCGGCGTCTGGTTCTCGTTCAACTGCGCCCGCAGCTCGCGGATCTGGTCTTCGAGACTCTGCAGTTGGCGATTGTTTGCGGATTGGATCGGGTTAGCCGTATTGCTCACCTTTTTACCCTGCTCTGCCTGAAGCACCTGCTTCGACACCTTGGACGAGAGCGTATCGAGCTGGGCGGACGTAAGGCCATTTTGCTTTTCCAACAATTCCTTCATGGTCGAGACTTGTTTTTTCAGCCCCTCAAACTCTGAGGTGAGTTCCTGTCGAGACATTTTTCCGGGCTTCTCGATGAACGTCGTGCTGTTGACCTTCTCCGCCTCTTTCAACTTGTTGTTCTGGTTGCCGTTCATGATTTTGGGAGCAAGCATGGTCCCCACCGTCACTGCGGCAATCACGCTCGCGATGATCGCCCCGAGCTTATAATTTCGCTTCTGCTCTGGCGTGCGGGTACGCCACCACATCTGCACCTTGTCTGTTACCATACGGCACCCAGCCCGCGCTTGGATTCAGGCGCATTTTCCAGGATAAACACATTGGTCTGCCCATTCGGCAGGATTTTCCGATAAGGATAAAACGAAACCGCGAGGATGCCCTTCTGGTAAAAGTCGTTCTCAACCAGGGAAATGTTGCTTGTGGTCTGATTGGTCAAGCGATACTCAACCAACCGCCAACGATTCCCGGTCCACATCTGCACTGGGCTTATATCCAGAGGAACGGGGGCCGAGAGGATCGGCAACTTGCGCCGGGTCTGCATCCATCCGTCGGGAACCCGGTCGGACACCGCATCGCGCATCACAGCGACGATCCGCTCCTGGTAGGATTTTCCTGCTGGGGCTTCTGGCGCTCTGTTGTCCACGAATCCAGGGATCTCCAGACGATAATTCCTGGGAGCGACCTTCTTTGGGATGAACGAAAATGCGATGAGCGGATCGTTCGGGTTCGCGCCGGTAATGTAAGCCCCCACCGGAGTCTCCGGAGCAATGGCGAGGACAATGGCGTGCCCGTGCGGAATGGATTTGATCAGATCCGGTTGGGTCGTGATAAGCCGGGGATTGGCAAACGGCGTCTCCACGACGTTGGGGGCGAGGCCTGAGAGCGTCACCGAGTACGTCTGGTTGGGATGCACCTCGATGGTCTGCGACAACACCCGCTGTGTACCAACCTCTGCCTGCTTCGCCGTCAAATGAGGAGGAGCAACGGTCGTCTCGCCCAGGACGGGCGGCGGCGTAATTGCCTGAGCAGGCGGCATGTAGGTCGGCAGCCGTCCCTGACCGCCGTTCTTTTGGGGCAGAGGCGGTGGGACCGGATGCCGCAGCTTGGTCTGAAACCTTGGCGGTGCTGGTGGATTTGGGGCGCTGGTAGGCGATGTCGGGATATCCGGCCGTTGTGGTGGCGGAACCATACCCAGACTGGAAAAGGCCGGGGACGGCGGCATGGTGGATGCCCCGGGAACCGGATCCTGCGGAAAACCATAAGCAGAAGACTGGGCCTGGGCACCGGAATCGAAGGGGTTCTGTCCAGCAGGCGCAGCGAACGCTGTCGATGCCGAACAGGCGGACGTGACCGCCAGCGCGATGACCAATCGATTTCTCATGATTTGCTATCCTTCTTCTGCTGTTTCGCAGCAAGATATTTCATTTCCCAGGCAATCGTGTGCGGGTCGCCTACATAGGCTTGCAGGTTGGCCAAGACTGGCCGGCCTTCTTCTATGCGTACCGTCATCTGGAAAGTGTATTTCTGCTTGCTGACCGGATTCCCCTGGCCATTCACCTGGTACAGCAGCCCTTGCACAAAGGCAGTGTGGTTCACCCGTTGCCAGATAACCTTATTGGCATCGAAAACGAAGTTCAGGCCAGAGTCCTTCGTCTCCTGTCCAGAAGACAGGACCAGATTTTTGACCTTCTCATAGCTTGCCGCATCAAAGAGCCGGCCCAGGGAGTCGGCCACAAACTTATAGTTCCCGGGAGTCAGATTCCCAACCATCTCGGCAACGTACAAGGCCCAGGATTTGTAGTAGTCGGCATCCGCCCGGTAGTAGCCAATGTCGGCCTCCTTGGAGAGCATTGGCGGGACCAGTATGGTCTCCCGCTTGGCTACCGCCAGATCCCAAGCAAGGGCGACGACGACCACGGATAGAGCGCCGACGGCAACTACCAGGATCGCGTTGTTCTTGCTCAATAAATCGATGCGCTGTTTGAATAGTTGCAGCTTCATTCGATATATTCCTTGATGTTCCCGTTCTTGAACACCTTGTTCATTCCCATCACGCCATAGAAATATCCCATGTGCGCCAGAACACCATCGAGCTGCTTCATCTTCCATCCAGAAAAGATGTAGACCACCACGAAACCGACGACGAGCATGATCGTAAGCTCTCTGGTGATCAAACCGATGATCATCGTGAACACATAAACGATGACCTCATCGAGATCCCAAAACAACAGTTGCGGCGGGCTGTCCACCATGCCTGGCATATCTACGTCTCTCATTTTTCACCCACTTTTTTAGGTTTGTGGATACATTCCCAGTAGGCCGCCCCGGCTTTCCCGCAAGGAATCTTCACCGGATGGCAACGCCAATCGGTCTTCGCCGGCATTTTCTTTCGGTTATGCAGTTCCGGTGAAACCTTGAGCGGTATCGTCTCAGATCCCGGAAGAATGGGTGCTTTGGGAGGCTGCGGTAAAGGAGCCGATACGCTCTTTTCTGGCGAAACAGCGACGGTCTTGGGAAGTACCAAGGCGGGCTCCTCATGGGCCAACAACATCGCGTTCTCGGAAGCGCCATAATTCCACGCCTCACCCAGCTTCGGTTGCGTGTAATACCGAATAGTCTGAGGAACAACGGTCACAGGCTTTTCTTCCTGACCGGATTGCTGCGCGTCAGGGACGAGCGCACACGCCGATAGAGCAGAAACAAGAGCGATAGATACACCCAGGCGAACACCGCGGTGAATACCGCCGCCCAGAAATGAAAGGCCGGAAATGCCGACTTGGCGAGCAATCCGTAAAAATTGGCCGCCACCCCCATTCCTTCGTCCAGAGCTGTGCAGGCCCTCGGGATTGCGTACTGTCCTGGCCAGAGGCCAAGCGTCGTCCCGGCCCACACCCCGGTCCAGAATGGATGCGCCATCTGCCAATCCACAGTCATCCGGAAAGGATCCTGTGGGAGATACCCGTGACAGGGAGAGATCACCACGGAGAGCTGATACTGGCTCCATGTCCACCATCCCAGCCCGATTGAGAAAACGGGTTTCAGCCACTTAACCCCCTTTTTGATATCCGGGAAGCGGTTGCCCAGGATGGGCTTTCTTCCATTGTTCAGCATAAAAGTAGTCCCAGATGGTCAACTGACAGCGATAGTCCAGATTGGCCGTTCCTACGCGCATCGAGTTGCCGTAATCGGTGTCTCCGGCAGTCGCCAGCGACGCAAAGAAGTTCCCCGTCCACGATATTGGACGACACGCACGGCTGATCCGGTCGTTTGGCGTCCCCCCGATGAACACCCACACGAGGAAGGCAACGAAGAGAAAGAACACCAATTCACCGAAATGCTTCATTTACAGGTTCCTGCAATGGCAGGTATCGAAGATGCCCGGACAATCGCCTGAGACCCCTGCAACACCTTCACCGCCCCCTGCTTGTCGCAGTAGGCCAGGACGACGGGATCCACATAGCCCGCGCTGGCGATGAGCGCCGTGTTTCCGTCTACCTCAGACATCATGGCCAAGGTGTTCGGCACCCCTTTGATGCCACCGCCAGCACGACGCCCATCCATCCCATGTCTTGGAGCACCGAAAAGCCGCTCGTCCACGTCAAGCTCCTTGGCAGGGTTGGGCGCGGAGAGGATCTGCTCGGCTTTGCTCAGCGAGCTTTTTTCCTTCACGGATATCGGGACGAATCGGACCCTGAGCTTCCCGGTCTGGGTCATGGGGTAGAGATCCAGGTAAAGCTGATTGCCAGATGTCGAGTTGGGATCGATGAACACCGTGACCTGCGGGCCTTTGTTCCCTACAACGAAACCGTTCCCGCCGGTCATGATCTGCGATAACCCACCCGATACCGTTCCTTCAGCCGTCGCCGCGGCCGCCGCCACCGAAGCGGTTTCCGCCACCGGAGATTGGGTGGCGGCCAGATCGAAATCGCCCGAGGTGTTGTAGTTCTTGCCGTTGCTGCCAACGAGCGTTCCGATCAGGACAAGACCCTTCGGAAAATCGATCCAGGCCTGACCCAAGGATCCATCTGGAACGCGATACTCGATGCCCGTGAGCCCACCAGGTCCAGGCCATTCCTTGACCAGCGTAGCGTCCCCACCGCTGGCCGAGGTAAGGAGATTTTGCACCTGTTGAGCCGGCGGCGTCCCGGCGATCTGTGCTGACGCCGCCGTTGCAGCAGGCGCGGGCATCTCCTCATGAGATGCCAACAACCCCTGCTCAGGCTGAGTGGATTCTTTGGTGGCCGGACCTGGCGTACCAGCCGCAGAGGTTTTTTTCATGGCCGAAAGAACCATCGGCAGCTTGGCCGGGGTTTTGTCTCCGGGGGATCCCTCATGCCCAGAAATGGCCACGATTAGGGCAACAGCCAACGCCACGCCCCCCACAAGAGGGATGGCCACCTTTTTGGAAACCTTCAACTTTGGCTTTTTGGTTTGGCCTTCTTCCTGGCCTTTGTCTTCTATGCTTCCACCCAGAACACCCATGGCTTCTCCTACCTTCGGTCTATCTCCGCTTGGATAACTTCCTTGGCCTCCACAAGTCGCTTCTTGGGGTCGTCGGTACCGAACGAGACCACCCGATCCCCCAGAACGACGGTCATTTTTGGCAGCCCTTGTGGGTGCAAGATCTTCAGGAACATCATGGTGAGCATCGCTTCCGCAAACTCATCCGGCTTTCGCCCAACCAGCTCACGCGCAACGCTATCGAGATTCTGCCGCACGTTCCGCCTCCAATCGTTCCCGGATCTCCTGCAACTGGGCTTCCATCCTGGCGATCTGCTGTTTCTCGCTTTCCGCGCTGGCCCCCTGGGCTGCCTGGGGAACCGCGTCGGCACCCGCGCCGACGGCAGATCGAGCCGGCTGAACCGCCGGCTTGGCGGTCAAGGTGCGATCCGTGCCCTTGGCCGGGGGGTTGGGCACCGGCGGTGCAATCTCTTCGCGATGCGAGCGGAAGTAAACGAACATGCCTGCCCCTACCAACACCAGGAACCCCACCAACACCACATAGTTGGTGGACTTGGCTTGGCGATCCTTCGCCTCGTTTGGCACTCCCAGACGACCACCACGCATGATGACGATCTCCGACCCACTCTGGGTATATTACACTTGTGAATGGAGAAAACAAATCACAGCGCGACACCCAACCGCGGAATCACATAAAGATTCGCCTGCCCTCTTTCTGTGCCCGCTGATGCAGAATCTCGATGAGATGCGATGTCTGAACCATCTTTCGATGTCGTGCCAGCAGGCCTTTCAGATCCTCTTCGCTCTGGATCTCGATGATGAAGTCGGCGTGCTCTGAAAGGATCTCTTTGGCCCACTGATGGTATAACCCATCCCGCCACCGCATCCATCTCGTGTAGGCCTTGTTGGATATTCCGCGCTGATATTCGCCGATTGCCATGCCCCAGCGTTTCACCGAACCTTGCGGCAGACAGTATTCACGATGCTCGCCGTTGGCCAGGAATACGTCCATGGCAACTATCTGCCCATCCGGCTTGGCACGCCACGTCGGGCGGATAATAACCGTTTGGTTTACCTGATATTCCTGTTCTTTTTCCGGTTCCGGCATCTGGACCAGCATATTCAACCGCCACGCCCAACCCACCTGAGTACCATTATGAAACTTTGGCCTTGCAACCAGGAAGAAATAGCGAAACTGAGCTATCGCGATATCTGCATTGGATCGGTGACAAGTAAAGGTGACTTGGACCCTGCGGTCGCTTTCTGGACCGGCAGATTTGGAGAACACCGGCGTCGAAAAGGTGTAGAAGTCCTGGTTTTTATACCCAGGCCGACCGGGGTTCCTGGTCTTGGAGATCGTGATCTGTCGCCTTGGGTTTGGAACGGTCAAATCTTCAAAGCTGGACCAGCTCGAACAGAAGACTCCCGCGAAGACTATGCCCTGGTAGCGCCGTATGGTGTGCGATCTTCGTTTCTGTTGCTTGCGCCCGATCACATACCAGCCGGCGGCCATCTGCCGCAACGGATACCAGAGATCGGAAAGAGACTCCTGCACGGCTCGCTTCCCGTCCCGCAGGTCCGTAATTGGCGCGGCATCGGCACAGGCCTCCCGCAGTCTGTCGGTAACGGATTGCAACAGCTCCGCATCTCCCGGACGGTCTATCCAGGCCTTACACGAAAATACTCGATACACATGGCCTCCTATCTCCCCATACATTACACGGGTTTTGGGCCGCTCTCCATCGTGGAACGATCCCCGGCGATCCCGCCGGTCCATTGATAGGAGCAAATCATGAGCAACACAAAGCTGTTTTCTGCCCTCCTGAGCGCCCAAAAGGCGTTCGGGAAAGTCCTGAAGGAATCTGTAAACCCACACCTGAAGAACAAGTACGCTGCACTGGACAGCGTTTTGGACGCCGTTCGAGACCCCCTGCTGGAAGCAGGGATCATCCTGCTTCAACCCGCCGTCGATACCGGCGAGCGGGATGAGCACGGCAACCTGAAGGTGGCAACGGTTCGCACCATCCTGGTTCACGCCGAGTCTGGGGAGAGCTACGAAGTGCAAACCTCGATCCCCATACCCAAGAACGATGCCCAGGGATTCGGAAGTGCTGTCACCTACGCCCGTAGGTATGCGCTTCTCGGTCTGCTGGGCCTTGCCCCGGAAGACGACGATGGGAACGCCGCGTCGTCTTCCGGCGGCAATCGGGCCTCTGGACAGCAATCCAGTGGCCAGCAACAACGGACCCAGCAACGGGCACCCGCGCAACAACCTCGCGCAGCCGAGGCTGCTCCTGCAAACGCTGGGGCAACGGACGCAGCCCACGCAAAGAAACTGGCTGAAGCCATCGAGACCGTGAGGAACGCTCCTCTGGAGCGTCTGGATTACCTCTCACAGCGTGCGTCGCTGGCCTTCACGGGCGAGGACATGAAGAAGGTTCTTGGCGAGATTGAAAAACGCCGCCAAGAACTGACCCAGGCGGCTTGATCCATCCCCACAACCCAAGTCTTCGGACTTGGGTTTTTTTACATCATCAGTGGGTCTCTCTCCATCGTGGAACGATCCCCGGCGTACTGCCGGTTCTTTGATAGGAGAAAACCATGAAGATCATTGAGTTGAATCAGAAATCCGATGCCTGGCTTGCTTGGCGAAACTCAGGCATCGGGGGCAGCGATGCCCCCATAATCATGGGCCAAAGCCCATGGAAGAGTGCGTACCAGCTCTGGCTTGAGAAGACCGGGCAAGCCGAACGCCCCACTCCAAACCCCTATGCTCAAAAGGCGATGGACCGGGGCAATGCCCTGGAGCCCATCGCCCGGGAACGGGTCGAGGATATGATGGGCATCCTGTTCGATCCGATCTGCATCGAGGGCAACCCGTCCTGGATGAAGCTTTCCAGTGACGGAATCGATTTCTCTGGAACCAAGGTTCTGGAGATCAAGTGCCCTGGCGGACGCGATCACGCGACTGCTGTTCAGGGCAAGATCCCGGACAAGTACCGGGATCAGTTGCAACACACCTTGGCCGTAACGCACGCGGAAGTGTGTTTTTACGCTTCCTACCGGCCAGAGGAGCAGGAGAACCCCATCATCATCGAGGTGTTGCCCGACCGTGAGCGCATCGAGCTTCTGAAGGAGCGCGAGGCAAAGTTCTGGGAAGCCGTATCCAAAAGGGATTATGGTATTTTCGAGGAATCTTCCCAGGATGACGCCCCAGAAGGATTCGCTGCCCTTGCCCGGCAGTGGATCTTGCTGCAGGAGGAGCTGGAGCACATGGGATCAGAGCAGAAATCCTTACAGGATCAACTGCTCAAGATCGCCGGCGGAGAGATCCGCGCGTGCGGCCTGGAGATCGTCCAGACCAAACGCCGCGGGACCATCGACTACACGGCGGCCTTCAAGGCCTTGGGGATAGACCCGGACTCCATGGAACCCTTCCGCAAGCCCGATGTTCTGGGCGTGAAGGTCCAGCGGCTCGGGGGGCACTGATATGTCTTTTGGAATACGATATTTCCCGCTCGTCCGGGAAGATAGGCTTGGACCCCATCGGGCTATTTTGTACGACACCAGCATGACGCAATTCCGGATATACCAGGTCATTGGGCCTGCATCATCCCCTATCCGGTTTCGCTCCAAGGCGGGCAGCGCCTACAAAGAGGCTGTTGCCATGCTCAACAAGCGATGGAAGCAGCTCACCCCCGTCGTGCAACTAGAGGTGAAGGATCCGGAGGGGGCTGCTATCGCCATGCTCGGATCCATCGACGCTACGGACCCACTGGAATCTTTTGCGAGCGCCTGCGCGAACCTGTCCAGGTATGCTCCAATCTGGGGAGAACCTGTTCGGGAGATCCCGGAATGGGATAGGTACAAACGCAAGCTGGATCAAGCAAGCGTTCGTGCTCACGAGGATCCAGAATCCTGGATCGAACCCGTCCGCTGGGCCTGGTAATACCCCTCATCCTCTCGGCATTTCCCGAGAGGATTTTTTATGCCCGCGGGCATAAAAAAACCCAAGTCCGAAGACTTGGGTTGTTGGTGGTTTGCCAGGAAAACCCAGCAAAATCAATGTTCTCTAGAAGGGTATGTCCTCACTGCTGAAGTCATCTCCCTGATCGGAAGAGGGGGTGGGAGCATCACCGGATTTCTTTTCCAGATATCCGATATTGGACACCACAACTTCTGTGGTGTATCGATCCTGCCCTTCCTTGTCCGTCCACTTGCGCGTCTGCAAGCGGCCTTCGACAAAGACATAGCTGCCTTTGCCCAGGTGCTTTGCAGCATTCTCAGCCTGCTTTCCGATGATGACGAGGTTGTGCCAATCGGTCACTTCCTCATAGTTGTCACCCTTTTTGACCCGGCGTGACGTTGCAATCGAAGTGCCTCCGAAAGCATTTCCAGCAGGGGAATAGCGAACCTCGATATCCTTGCCCAAGTGACCAACAAACTGCACACGGTTCATGCTGTACATAACACATCTCCTATTAGCAATAGGGGCTGGATTGCCCCGGATCGATTCCGTGACGGAGAGTAGCCCAAAAGTGATGTATCGTGGTGGGGCGGGCGCAGGGCGAAAAAAATCGGACGCCGCTTCCCCAGGGGGAGACGACGCCCTTCATACACGCCACCGGACAATAGGCCGGGTACCCCGGCATTATGTCCCCTACCGACGCTCGCGACAATCACACATGGCCCAGGAGCGCATCCAGCTCCTTGTCGAGATCACCCATATCCGGCTCTCCTCCAACACCGCCTTCGTCATGATGATCTACGGACTCATCGTGTTCGGAAGCAACCTGATCCACGGTGGCATGTTCTGAGCCGTCCGTTTCCGTCGCTTCAGGATTCTGATTCGCCTTCGCGTCCCGTCCGTAGCGTTCCAGGATCTCGTTGACCCACGCGGGGATATGCACGATATCCTGCCCCCTGCGGGCGTTCAGCACGGTGCGGCAGAAGACGTAGCCGATACGGTTCCCCGTATCGATCACGGCTCCGTTCTCGTCGGTTGCGTGCTCATCGCGGACTCGGAACTTCCCGTGGATGAGTACGGGTCGGCCCATGCGAAGCTCATTACGGAAGGCTTTCGCAAGGTGGCCATTCATCACCCGTACCGGAACCGCCTCGTCCGGGTCTGCCGTCTGGCGCAAGAGGATTTCCAGGCCAACCAGACGCCCGCCGCTGCCGTCGCGCAGGGGGAATACCCCATCGACGATGCCGGCCAACCGCACCATGTTCGCCGCTTCACGCAGACGGAACTCGCCAAAGGCATTGCCCGAGAACGGGGTAAAATCGTCCTGCTCGACCTTCGACGGATCCCGCCCCTTGATCGGCTGATGCCAAGAGAGCCCTGAAGGCATCTCGATCACGCTGGGAGAACCAATCTCGATGGGATCGATGTACGCATGGCGGGTGCCGTTCACCATCTTCGCGCGCACCCGACCGATGATCTTGATGGGCTCCTGATCCCTCGCGTTTCGCACACCAAACCGGCTGGGGTCATCTTGACGAAATGGGAGCATCCGGGTGATATCGTTGTTCTGCTGGACAAAACCAGACAGACACCCGTTCTCCCGCTTGACGTGCCTGGCGTATCCGGATAACCAGGCGATGTTGAGCATACCGCCAGCGTAGGCATACGACCGGACGCTTCGACTACCATCGTTGAGTGACATAACTATCTCCTAAAAATGCCGCAAAATGTCTTCCACCAAAATGGAGACGTATCTCTTTGTCTCTCCTATGATTTCCACCTCAGAAACGCTCCCATTTTCCACCATCTGCATGGCCTTCTCCCATTGCTGCAATGCTTCTACCGAACGCAACGCCGGCGGTGCGATGGACAGGATTTCCCGGCCAAGATCACCGATTTGCAGGCCCTTATGAATCTCTACCAGATGCGTATTTTCGAGATGCTGGATGAGCAGATGTCTGCCTACCGGATCGCCAATGGAAAAATCGGCGCACCCAGAACACCAGCGCAACGTCGGCCGATCCAGGTCGAGGATCAGGTCCGCAAGATCGTAGGTTCCAGGGGTCGATTCGTCGTCTCCGCATCGGATTCCTTCGCCGCGCAGGGTTTTCTCGGTCCAGCGCATCAGCACCCGGTACATCCAGCCCATATCTCCGGACAGTGAATCAAAACGGTGCCTGCTGATCGGGATCGCGTGCCAACCCGAACCGCCTGCAGATAGCCCGTGGAAGGCGGAAGGGGCTCCACCCTTGATGCCAAAATGCCTTTGCACCCGCAGCCACCACACCTGCCAATAACCCTCATCGTCCGAAAGCCACCTCGATGTGGTCCCTGGATACGTCGCCAGGGCGTTCTCGTAGAGGGACATGGCGATAGCCATGGTCTTGGAAAATGGCCAGCCTTTCTTGCGATAGGCGAAGGCCTGCATGAGCGCCAAGCTGGGTGCCATGGCGGTCGGCCAGCAAAGCTGCCTTGGGGTGCCTGCCGCTTCCTGCACCCGAGCCAAGACCGGGATAGTCAACCTCCCGGCGAAAACCTTGTCTCGATTCGAGCCAATCAAGATGGCGCGGCTGAGATTGACGCCCATCAGCCAATCGCCGAAAGCGCGGCATTGCCATAACGACGCCAGGCGAGCATCCGATGGGGACAAGCATCCGCTGCGGATTTTTGGCACGCTGTGGGTGTCGATGGTGCCTCCGATTGGCAGGCCTTCCAAAAGAGAGGCCTGCATCATGTCCCCACGCCAGTAGGCGGTAGGTGAGGCTCCTATGGTAATCGGTTCTCCTTCGGCCACGTCCCGGATCATCCGCAAGGATCGGTACGGTCTGGCCCTTGGTTTCTCTGGGATTATGGGCAGATCGGATCGACGGACGGTACCCCAGGCACGATGGTATTCTTGCGGCGAAGCCAGCTTTCCATATTGGAAACGGTCATCCGGCGCGAAGATCCACGCTTTTGTCCTTGTTTGCACCCGATGCCACGGAATCCTTGGCGTCGGCACCATATAGGCATGGATACCGCCAAATGCCTCGGCGGTAGCCAGCGCAATTCCTCTCGTGTTCGTCAAGATAACAGCGGTCATTCTGGAAGTGTATTACACACGATAATGCCAACAAAATAGCGCACGTTGGCGGCGTGCGCTATGTCGTCTTGATCTTCAATCGTCTGTTGTGGATTCCTGGCTCATCTCTATCAGCCTTTGCATCTTCCGGAGACTTTCCAAGGACATGGGTACCGGCCTGTTCTCCTTGATGACGATAGAAAGTAGTGATTTGGGCGTTCCCGGCGGATAGTAGCGGGCCAGTTCTTCCAGATTTTGCGGTGGTTTCCCCCCAGGCCACCGCAAGGGCTGTGGCAACTCAGCCCCCTCCTCGTGCCGAAGAAACGCTTCTCCGGGTTCCCCGGTCTTGGGTGCGGGAGCTTCGTCTCTGCTCGCTTCAGCGGTTCCGGAACCGTAGCTCGGTCGTTCCGGGACAAAGGGCTCTACCCCGTTGACGAAGATGGATAGTTCGCTGGGCGTCATGGTGTGTATGCCGACCGTCGCAGCGTGACGGATAAACATCCCCATCATGCGCGGTTTTACACGCTGCAGCAGGTCCCATACGAAGCCGTCTTCTGGGGTAAAGGAGACGGTGGCCACGGTGTGCGGATTTTTACGCGCCATGGATCACCCCTTGATCGACATCCGGGCGACCCCGTAGCGCCGGAACCCTTCGGCCACGGCAAACCGGGGATCGTCTACGAGCTGCAGGTGCGGCCAGATCTTCTCCAGTTCCGGCATCATGGCCTCAGCCCCGCCGCCGGCAACATAGATCTTTTCCAGATACACCTCGAAGTCGCCGAAAGCGCCCGCAGCGCCATCGATAATGCAACTGGCGACATAGGAAAGCACCGATTTGGTATCGGACTCGATCTCGACCGGCTTACCGTAGATCGTGAGCGACCGGGAGCGCAGCGCCTCATCGGCCATCATGTGGTCGATTTGGATGTCGCGATCTTCCAACCGCTTGCGAAGCTGCTCCCCGGCCTCGCTCATTCCAACGGATGATACGGACGCCTTTTCGACCCAGCGCCCGCCTCGAAGCACGAGAAAATCCGTCGTGTAGCGACCGATTGTCATGACACCGATGGTGTCCGGGGCATCGTCGATGAAGTTGCCATCCTCGTCGATGCTCATTTTGTAGCTGACTCCACCTGGCTCTGGCAGGACCCGAACATCCGCGTCCGTCATGCTGGAGAGCAGGTGCCTCACCGCCAGCTCCCTCTGCCTCAGAATGGCCGGTGGCAAACCCACAATCACCGAGTCGATCCGACCGACATCCCGGACGACCCGTTCCAAGGCATTTTTCGCCAGGGCGCGATAGGTAATCGTGTCGATCCATCTGTGATGCAGCCCTGCGGCGTTCCTGGCCCCGCCCTCGTGTAGAGCGGTTTCCCCGACGTACATCCGGTTGCCGTCCAGTTCCACCGTGTCCTGCATGGCCCTCTCCGACGCGGCCTTGTCGGAGATCGTTGTGGCGGGGGCCGTTACCGATGGGATGAGGATTTTCTGGATCTCACCGTCCTTGCCCTTGTAGGCCAATTTCACCGCTGAATGGCCCAAATCCAGGCCAACTACCACTCCTTGCATGGTCATCTCCCATTATCGCGATCATTCCGATACGTTCATGCACTTCCATGCACCACTAGCGTTTGGTGCATGAAATATCCTACACGGCACCTCGTTCCCAGGCAACCTAAGTGCGTACTAGAGCATGGTTGTTCTGCTTTTTTTATTGTAGGTGCATAACCTAGATAGGCTGGTGAATGAAAGTTAGCCATTGTGCATACTGCTCATCTATGCACTATTACCATACTTTCATGCACTAGATCATGTTAGTGCATCATGATAAAGCGAACGCCGCTCGCTGACGTGATAAGTCCATCACTTTCAAGGAAAATCCGGGTTCACTGCGTCACTACCCTCCCGCCTCTCGACGTTATAATATCTTTCACGTTCCACCACCCCCTCTTAGGCGAATCGCATGGCAGACCATGAATCCTCACTGGACGATGACTTCGAGGCCGACACGCTGCTCTATGCCGATCAGCCGTCGGTCGATGAGCTATCCGGCGACACCATCGGCCATGCGCCCATCAGCGACGAAGCCAACGCGCCGCTTATCCGGTACATTGCAGATCTGCGTGCGGACTTCCTTGCCTCGCTGCGCGAGCTGGATCTTCTCATCGACGCCTACCGTAAATCGCTCGAAGCGTGCCAGCCGCGCTGGGACCGTGCTCTTGGTCTCATCTGGATCCGGCATTACAGACGCTTCGGGGGATCGCCTTTTCCGGTGTTCGCTGTCTGGATGATCCGCAAGTTCGGAGACACGCACGCCTGGTTCTACCGGCCCATTCCCATAGGCAAGAGTCGTCTGAAGGCACGCCGCCGGGGAGACTTCGAGCGTGGTCACGCCCGGGTGCAGGAGATCCTGGTCAGGGTCCGGAGTCTCATGGAGCGCCGCCAGAAGCTCTTGGGTCATCTTGCGACCCTTCGCCGCAGTGTCGCCGCGCTCCAATACGATCTTCCCGCGATTCGCGAAGAGATTGCCGCCCTGGAAGCGGAGCGCCCCTCGCTGCCGTTCTATCGGTCGAAGTAACCAAACCTTCCGGGCCGCTCGATTCAAGGCAAAAAAAACCCAAGTCCGAAGACTTGGGTTTTGGGTGGTATCAGGCCGCCGTCTTTTGGGCGCGACCGTGTTCAGCGCAGTAGGCTGCGATCATCTGGGCGAGATCCCAGAAGTAGGCCTCTTTGGCGCTCTTGCGGGTAGCCTTGATGACGTTGGGATCGGTGATCCCAGCGGTCTTCAGGCCTTCGATAGCCGCCTTGACTTTCTCGTTGGCCAACTGGAAATGCGGCTTGCTCGCCTTGATTTCGACATCGCCGCTTTTCAAGGATGGCTGGAAGTTCCAGAACATCTGTCCATTACGCTCTTCTTGTATCGGGAAGGCCGACAGTGAAACTTCCGCAGCCGGATCCAAGGTGGCTACTGCCGCACCCAGCTTGGGCAGGAGCCGTTCGCACAGCTCGGTGCCAATATCGAGCGAGAGGATGTCGTACTTATCCTCCGCCCCGATGGCGATCCATACCTTGCGGTGCTTCCCGCCCTGGCTGGTCGTTTCCCTCGTTTCGACCCAGAGGATCTTCCCCTGGAGCTTGTAACGATAGAAGAGATTGGCGGCTTTGAGCTTGGCGACCAACGTCTTTGCCCGATCTGGATCGTATCCAGACTTCCATGAATCACCAGCCTCGGCTTTCACCGAAGCCATGAATCTTTTGGTTTCTTCGTTGTTAGCGATAAAAGCACCTACCACAGTGTTGTGAATCAACATGGCTACATCTCCTGTTCGAGATCCGGCGGGATTGCCGGGTTCAATTCCGTTGGGGAGATCGGCCCACTTTGGATGTAAGATTCGTGGGTTGGACAGTTCTCTCGGGAATGGGTAATCTGGATGGGTGGGGTTACATCGCAGCTCACGGCGCTACCCTCACTGAGATCCAGGCTAACTGGCGTCTCCTATCAACTTTGGTCCGAAGGTCGTGAGCAGGACGGCACTGGGAACGCTTTACGGGTTTGCAGCACCCAGTCGCGACGATCATTCCCCTGGCCGGGCAGGAACCCGACGCTGCCGAGCGTCCCGGTATCGGCTTTTCTTTTGCTTCCTCTCTGGACAAAAAAAACCCCTGGCCGAAGCGCAGGGGTGTGGGATTGGTCAGATCATGGCCTTGCCAAAAGCCTCGATGATGGCGTCGCCGCATCGATCACCGGGGGCGACCCCAGTTCGGTCCCGAGGAAAGCCTGGTCCTATTTGGGCTTTTTCGGCTATCACGACGTAAAAGACCTTGAGGCCTTCGGCTGTGGCGGTAGCATCTACTACCTGCAGCCTTTGCGCTTCTTCCTGGTCTATCTGGGCATCCGTCAACACGATGAGGATCTTCTCCTCACTGGTTTCTTGAAGCAGCCGAGACGCCCCGATTTCCACCGCTCCCGCGAGGGCAGTTCCACCAGAGGCTATCCAAGGCATTTTATTCGCCTTGGTAATCGGGGTGGATTGAAGCGGACGACAAATGCTGTAGTTTTCATTGAACCCATCCACGGCCACAGGGATACCCAGGCTGGAACAGACCTTGGCCAAGGCGACTGCCCCGGCATTGGCCCAGACCAAGGGCTTCATATCTTGCACCTGGCCCATGGATCCACTGTGATCGACGAGGAGCAGCACCGAGATATCCCGGGTGTCCCCTTCGGTCACGCGCCGGAAAACCCGGCCCGTGGTGTAGGCCTGGGCCAGACTGCTGGTGGCTATTCCCCGGGTCCCGGTCAGGGCGGTGTACTCTTCCGCCTGGCTTCGTGCCCAGAGCTTTGCCTCCAAAGGGCCAGCGATGCGCCTGTAGATGCCCTCGGAAAGCCGGAACACCAGATCCGGTACCCCGGTACAGCACCCCAGGGGACGGATCTCCCCAATTTTTCCTCGGGATCGTGATGGCTTACAGGCATCTTTCAGCTTCTTGTCCTTCGCCAAGATTTTGGCGATGTCCATTTCCGGGAGATCGTCTTCTTTGGCGGCCAATGCTTCCCTGCAGGCTTTCTGGGGATTCTGCTGTCCGGGATCCTGATCGGAACCCTGTTGGCTCTGACCATCCTGGCCATGACCCTGGCTCTGAACCTGCTGATCCTGCATCTTCAGGAGATTCAGGATCTCGTTGCTTGCTTCCCAGACCTCAGCGTTGCTTTTGGCCCTCGTGGCGGGTTCCGCTATGGCGCAGATCCGGTCCCAGAGCTGCTGACCGAAGACCGATACCGCTTTCGATTCCCAGGAATCCGGAATGGATTCCAGCTTGTTTCCCAGGACCTCAGCACGGTACTTGGACAGCATGGCCCCGCAAAGCAAGGCACCGGGATGAACCTCCCCCTTTAGGGGGGCGAACCGTTTGCGAGCCTTGGCGTACTCGATCAGGTTGTCGAGATGCCGCTTTGCGCCACCGTATAGGCGACGCATCCCGGCCTCGATTCTTATGTCTTCAAGACAGTTCTCCAGCCTGCCCAATAGCGGGGTGGCGATGATCCCTTTTGGGGGCTCGCCTGACCGCATACGGATGTGACCGGATTCATGGACCATGAGGCCCATGACGACCTTCTCGATCTCCTCTGGCGCTTCGCGAAGAAGCGGGAGAACGATCTCTTTGCCGTCCGTGTATGCGGTACGGGCATTGGGGTCCACGCGAACGCGAACACCCATCTTGCGGCCCAAGGCCGCGGCCACTATTTGCAAGGACTTCATTGGGTTGCTCCTATCCATACCCAGAACCATTCCGGGTTTCATTCCGCAGGGGAGAGCGGTCCACTGTGGATGTAAGGAGGTGGCTCGCCACGATACATCACTTTTGGGCCACTCTCCGTTCCGGAAACGATCACTCGATAGGAGATTCCTATGTGGAAAATTGTTGTGTTGGGCTTGTGCCTTGCTCTTGGTGCCTGGATGTACTCCAGCGCCGCTACCGATGCTGCAAAAGTCGTTGCCCAGGTTCACGCCAGGCAACAACAGGAGCAGCAACTTCTCAACAGCGTAACCCGCTGATTGAGAGAGAAAAAACCCAAAACCCGCCCTCTGTGGTGGGTTTTTTTATGTCCGTTTTCTCCATTATTTGACAGAAGAAAGCGAGACGGAGTAGAGTTAAGTCGTTTCGATCCGAACTGGAGACTGTCATGAGGACAGAGCGCATGGTAGAACGTCTAACTCAGGAGCTTACTAAGGCCTACGGGCTCACCTTGACGGAGCGACAAATCGCCTCTTACCTCCAGGTATCGCTAAGGACGGTGCATCGTCTTATCAAGAGCGACCTGTTCCCCTTCATTTACACTGGGCGGCCAGATGGTCAGAAATCCAAGGGTATCCGAGTGCGAGCGGCTGATTTTGCTGTATTCCTGGCGGCTCACTTGCAGCAGCCTGCCCGAGATAAGCTGCCCTCCGTTGAGGATCGGCATTACGCGGAGAAGACGCCGAAGCTCGGCAAACGCCCGGATACCCTTGGGCGGGTGAAGCGCCGCGGGGCTTCCGAAGGAAGCTCAAAGGCAGCCTGATATATGCTTTTCCTAGCGGACAGCCGAAAAATAAACCCTGGAGCAATACCGTTCCAGGGTTGTTTGCGCTTCTCGAAGCGAGTCGTCGGCCGTCGTCCAAACACCCAGCCAAGCGCCCAAAGCTGGGTGAGACTACGCATTTCCAGTTGGCCGCTCCACTTCATTGTGGCAGTTGGCTTTCTTTGCTTCCGAATCGACCAAGAGACTTCCACAAATGAACAGCCTCAGCCACGCCCTAATTGTAGAACCATCTGAACAGAAAGACAAGCAATCTCAGGCCTCTCCCTGCGAGAAGGTAAACGTCAAGGTTCTGGAGAAGGCGCGTCGCGTCCCGAGATCGATCCAGGTCGGCGTACAGATCATCCGTCAGGATGCTGGTATCCAGATCTCCCGCAGAGGGAGGGATGTGCTCGCAGCCATTTTTCAGCACGCATCTCTGGCCAATTTGGCCGAACCAGTTTTCCCCAAGGTCTGCCGCCTACAGGAGATGACCCATCTTAGCGAATCGACTATCTACCGAGCCATGAGGGAACTGGAGGTAGATGGGTGGATCGAGAGATGCCCGCAGGGCCGGCGCAAGACGGATGGATCCTTTGTGACCGTCCGCACCCGTATCGGGCAGCGTCTCGCGGCGTATCTCGGGCTCCCGTGGGACAAAACGGCCTGCGCCCAACTCGACTGGGTGGATCGCACAGCCCCCAAGACCCCCCGTCTCGCCACATCGAAGGATGGCGAGGCAACCGCCTGGGAGAACAGGGGAAAATCGCCTTCCGCCGGCTGTCAAAATGACGGACGTATAAGTAATGAACAATACCAAGAGAAAAACAATAATGCACAGCAGGAACAACAGACCGAAGATAAAAAAGATATTGGTAAAAAGCTAGACTTTATACAGGTTGAGGGTGGCTATTTGCCTGGTGATCTAGTCCCCTTGGTGGACAAGGGGGTACGTCCCGGATTCCTTTGGAGATCGATGAAAAAACTGAACAGCAACCAGAAGCGAAGCCTGTCGGATCTCGTCAAGATCTTTGGCCAAAAGCTAGATTCCGCAAGAAATACGGGAGCTTACCTGAACTGGATCATTACACGCGAGATCCGTGGTGATACAATATCCGAGCGCCAAAGGCCGCTGCTGTACGACGCTAAAGCGGTCGCCGACAGGATTTGGGAACGGCAGCAGCGCATAAAGCGCCACGAGGGTCATACCTACGAGGATACCCAGACCGGAGCCACGGCTACGGTCGAAAGCAGCGGGGATGCCGTGATTCGCCATGGTGATGGCCGTCTGGAGAAAATGACGCTGCATCGATTTGAGGAACTGGTCGAAAGCCGGCGTTTCGTAAAAAAAATAATTTCCATGGAAGAGAGTGTCGCCTGGATTGGGAGAATCCGGTCACAGTACAGAATCTGAACAAGAGTGGAAGACATGAAAAATAACCGCAAATACCTATGCTGTAACCTCAATGGTGAAGAAATAACTATCGCCATCAAAAATGTCAGAAAAAGATACCGCATATCGCAAGAGCTTATGCGTATGTACGGTAGATACGGTAAATCCGTGATTGTAATAGAAACTCGCAGCGTTGTCGCAGATGAACCTGCTTATCGTTGAGTCACCAAAAAAAGCCTCTCATATCAAGCAGTTGTTGGGTGCTGGATGGGAGGTGAAAGCTACGCTCGGGCATATCCGGGATCTACCGGTATCTGGGCCGGAATCCCGGGTTCTGCCGCCCAGTTTTACCATGCACTATACCATCAAGGACGCCAAGCACCGGCAAATACTGGCCAAATTGAAAGAGGCTGCGCTTCGCGCGGACAAGATCTTTCTCGCATCCGACCCGGACAGAGAGGGCGAAGCTATAGCCTGGCATGTGTCATCGGTCTTGAAAATGGATCCCAGGCAGATGATCCGCGTCAGCTACCAAGAAATCACCGAGTCGGCGATCAAAAAAGCTATTAAAAATCCCAGACCCATAAATATGCGCCTGGTCGCCGCCCAAGAAGCCAGACGGGCTCTGGATCGAATCGTCGGATGGGAGGTTAGCCCCGTTTTGAGCAATACCTTGGGGGCTACGGCATCCGCCGGTCGTGTGCAGACACCGGCGCTTCGACTCATCGTCGAGCGAGAACGTGCCATAAAGGCCTTTCGACCAACCCCTTATTACGAAGTCCTCGCCATTTTCCCTGGAGGCTGGCGAGCAAAATGGCTGGACGGTCTAAAGGAGGGCGAGTTTTGGCAGGACATGCCCTATGCGGAATCCCTCGCCAATGCCGTACCAAAGCTCCCCTTTATGGTGTCGCAAAGCGATTCTCGCGTCGCAAGAAGATCTCCACCGCCACCTTTCACCACATCCACCATGCAGATCGACGCTTCCCGGGCGCTGCGATGCGGGGCGGAGGACATCATGAAGGCCGCGCAGTCGCTGTTCGAGGCTGGCCACATCACCTATCACCGAACCGACAGCCCCAATCTCTCGGAAGAGGGCGAGACCATGCTGCGGGCTACCCTGCAAAAACTCGGCCTGGAGATCGAAGAGAAACCCCGTCGCTGGAAGGCCAAAGGGGACGCCCAGGAAGCGCACGAGGCCATCCGTCCAACCGATTCGGACAAGGATGCCGCTGGCGAGGGTCCCATCCAGCAAGGCCTGTACGACCTCATCCGCAAGCGTGCCCTGGCATCACAGATGCCAGACGCACTCTACCAGCAAACCATCGTCGTGCTTGACGCTGGTACGTTCCAAGGCCGCCTGGCACGGTTCAAGGCCGTGGGCTCCGTTCTTACCAATCCTGGATGGAAAAAGCTCTACCAGGAGAGCGAGAACGACGACGGCAGCGAGGAAAAAGAAGCCGCCAATCCCGTGCCGAAACTCGCCAAGGGATCTCAGCCCAAGGCGGATCGGGGTGAGCTGCTGAAGAAGACAACCAAGGCCCCGCCACGGTACACCGAAGCGACACTGATCAAAGCCCTGGAAGATCACGGTGTGGGGCGACCGTCCACCTACGCGGCCATCCTGAAGACCCTCTACGCCAGGAAATACATGACCCGCAAGGGTAAATCTCCGGCGCTTTACCCGACGGAGTTCGGTAAAGCCGTTGTGGATGCGCTGCTGCCGTTCGACTTCGCCGGTATCGACTACACCAGGAGCGTGGAAGAACATCTCGACGAGATTGCCGCGGGGGAAGCATCCCCAAAGACCCTGCTGTCCAAAGCCTACGGGGATCTCGAAAAGACCCTACGGACGATGCCGGGCGGCCAGCATGTTCCGTGCCCCGTGGAAGGCTGCGACGGAGAGGTCCGGCGCATGGAATCGAAGAAACGCAAGGGGATCTTCTTCTGGGTGTGCAGCAACCGGGATGCCCACCCCCTGCTGTCCGACGACGACGGCAAGCCGGGGGCACCGTTCGCCGAAGCGCAACCAGGAACCGGCCCCGAGTGTCCCAACTGCCGCGTGGCTACGGCGGAAAGAACGACCGCCAAGGGGCACGCCTATTTCTCCTGCCCCAAGTGCCACACAGCCTGGTGGAACGACGACGGGGGACTGGGAAAGGCCTGGGAACGGGAAGAGAAAGGCAAGTCGTCCAAGAAAACCCGGCAAAAGGCATAGACAGTGATCGGGCACACCTTTTACCGAAGTCTCTGGAAGGCCATAGCCCTTGGCTTTGCGATGACCCAAGGGCTCCAGGCCTACGCCGGCGTGGCCATGGACCGCGCGGCAGTACGGGATATCCGGGCACAGTCTACGGAATATCCGGAATACGCCTATACGAAGCCGTATTGCCTGCGTTATGGGTCCGGGAAGCCGGATCTGCTGATCATCGGCGATTCCATTGCCGATGGCTGGTCGGGCTATCTGCAGCACGAGTTTCCCGACGCGGTGATAGACGCCCGGGTAGGCCGGCAGTTCTCGCGGGCTATCCCCATTTACGCGGCCATGCGGCAGTACCCATTTTTCCGGGACATCCGGACCATCGTTCTGGAGCTGGGTACCAATGGCCCGGTAACACCCCATCAGGTGCAACGGTTCATGACCATGGCCGGAACCCGCCAGGTCTACTGGATCACGCCCAGCGTACCGCGCCCCTGGCAGAAAGAGGTCCTGGCTGTCGCGCACACGGAAGCCAGAACATATCCCAACCTGCATATCGTCCATTGGCACCAGGCCGCCGAAAGGCAACCGGGCTGGTTCTGGACAGACGGGGTGCATCCCAACTGGCAGGGAGTGCAGCACCTGGTCGGGTTGCTGAAAACGGCACTCCCCCAATCGATGACCGGATATGCCGAATCCCGGCCGGATAATCCGCTGCTGATCCCGGATATCCCGGAAAATCCGCAGGCGACCGCCACCATGCAGGCGGTGACGTTGGTGGTAGAAGGAGGAGGGAATTGATGTTGGGGCCATTCGATTTCGTCTCCCTGTACCAACTGCGGATGCATCTCCCCAAGGGGACCGTGCTCTACTCGCCGGATGGCTTCGGAAGAACCGCCATTGCCTTTTTCTCCGATAGCAGCTCGCCGCTGATCAAAGAAATCGGCATAGAGAACCGGGACGGCGGATTCACCATCTGGTTCGGCGTTCCCGCTCTGATCGATGCCATCGAAAGCTCTGGGATCGTGGCCCACGTCGGCAGCTACGAGGAGTGCCCAGCGTGCTTCCGCAGCGCATTGCAGCGGTTCGCCGCGGAACACCGGATGCACTTGGATGAGGGCCAATTCCGGATAATCCGGATCGTGAAGGGATCTTCGAGCAGCGGGTGTGCGTGCGACCAGCTCGGGCACGAGATCCGGGACATCCTGGATCGGGTCAACGTCTACTTCCCGGACTTCTGGGTGCGGACCAGCCGGCGCATTGCTCAAAGAACGGGCAGATGGATATCCGTTTGATGGCCCTGGCGGAATCTCGGATATGCACAGGCTGATCAACAGAAAATGTGGATACCGCAAAGCATGGCGGTCGAGACCAACCCAGGGGGAAGGATCGCTGCTGGGCGAATCCATGCAATCGGGTAGAACGGCTGCCCAAACGTCCCTGGACGTGGCCCAACAGGTTCGTAGAACCTGGCCAGCGTCCGCAAGGACGTATCCCACGTCCGCAGGACGTGCCCCCGTCCGACAGGACGTAGGGTTCCGCGCAAGCGGAACCTGGGGCTCCGTAGGAGCGGTTTAAGGCAGGTGAAAAAAGGGGCTGGATTGGATTCTTGGTGTCTCCCTGCGGAGCAGGGAGCAGGAGGGTGGAATGAGAGCGAAAAGGGATGAACCGGCGTACCTCAAGAGACTCCGGGAGCAAAGGAAGCGGTGGCGGGTACCGGAGATCGTCATCAATCCTTTCGGGACGCTGCTGTACGTCGATGAATCGGGCAACTGGCAAATGTCGGAATGGGCAGAGCGGTTCCTGAAGCATCTGCGGAAGATCATTTCCATAGAGGAAGATCCAGCGCCACCCGTAGTGTTGAGCATACCCTGCGAGCAGGAATCTGCGGGACTCTGGGACATGATCCTGCTCTCGACAGGTTTCAGTGAGTTCTTTGGGCGCGAAGACCTGCCCTGGCCGGAGCGGTACGGCGGCTGTCCTCTGGGCGGCATCGTGGCCCTGCCGAACATCGGATACCCGCCGGGAATGGACCCCTACGTCTACATCGATAGCCACCCGAAGCGGCTGTCGAACACCCTGAATCACAGCAAAACGCTGAAACCAAGGCAGGCTCTCTACTGGGTTCCAGGGACATCGGCAAAGCGGACGTTTGTCGAAATGGGCTTGCCCATAGGCAGCCAGGATGAAGACTCGCTGATCGAGTGCGAAGAGGTGATCTTCTGTGGTCTGCCGGAAGACGTGCTGCAGAACGTGCGACGAGTGTGTAAGGCGGCGTAACGATACACGGCTGATGGGCGCATCTCCCAACCGGAATGAACCCCGGCACTTCCGCCGGAATCTGGATAGGAGATGTGATCATGGTACAGGGAATCGACATTGGAGCCACTTTTGGTATTGAAGAGGCGAAGGGCAAGATTTTCCCATCCAAGGGGAAAACGGACGGCGTGCCCGCAATGATTGCGGAATACGTTTTCCGGCCCAATCTGGTCAAGAAGGGACTGTTCTGGCTCTCTGGAGCCGGTGGGCGGTCCATCTATCTGGCCGGGCCTGCTGGTTCTGGAAAGACCAGCCTTCCCGAGCAGATGGCCGCTCGGCTGGGTTGGCCCTGCGTCACCTTATCGTGCAATGGGCGGGTAGAGCGTGCGGATGTGGTCGGTTATCTCGGCCTCAAGGACGGGGGCACCGAGTTCATTGATGGGCCGCTGGCCAGAGCGATGCGGGAAGGGCAGATCCTCATTCTCGACGAAGGGGATGCCCTGCCGCCGAGCGTGACCATCGTGCTCAACAGGGTGCTCGAAGGAGCGCCCTTGGTCATCCCCGAGACTGGGGAGACCATTCAGCCGCACCCCGACTTTCGGATTGCCTTCACGGGCAATACCCGGGGTCGAGGAGACGCTTCGGGCACCTACCGGGCTAGACAGGTACAGGATGCGGCGGTACTCGACCGCTTCCTGTTCGCCGAAGTCGATTACCCGACAAAGGAAGAGGAGATGAAAATCGTGGCGAAGAAGCATCCCGCGATGGCTCAAGAGATGACCAGGATCCTGGTCGATCTCGCCCACGAGACACGCGCCTCGTATCAAAATGGGGAGCTTTCGGCACCCATATCGACCCGTGGCTTGTTGCGGATCGCGGCCGTCCTCATGTCCGGAATCTTCCGGACTGCGGCACAGCCAATCGTAGAAGCAATCAACTTCGCCTTTGGTGACGGACTTGCACCCGACGAGCGGGATGGGATCGCCAAGATTCTGTCTACGTTGAGCTAAACCCACACCCACTTTCTTCGGAAAGTGGGTTTTTTTTGTTTCGGTGCTATACTCGCAAGAGACGTAATTTTTAGGGATAGGAAGATGCTTAAACCCATAAAACTTGGCGGAAGCAAAGATACGCTGGCCATCCTTGGCCTGGCGGTTCCGCTGTGGTTTTGCGGGCCGTATCTTCAATGGAATACCGAGATTCAATTAGCGACAGGATTGGCTGCAGCCGGATCGGGAATCTATCTGTCTCGACGCTGGTTTCGGTGGAAAGAGCAGGGAAATGCCCATATACGGTCAAAGGTTAAAATAAAGTCGGACAAGCCGATAATGCCGGTGGATTTCGATGTGACGCCGGATCATGCGGTCCTGTTCGGATATATCGTCGAAACCGGGGATCCTTTATGGATTCCTTTGCTCGGGGGTCCGTATCGGGAAATCGACCCGCCCAACGACCACATGCTGATCGCCGGGATGTCGGGCGTGGGTAAGACCGTGGCCACGAGCACCATGATGTTCCAGCAGATCAAGGCCGGCGGCGGCGTCATCTTCGTCGATGGCAAGCTCGACTCGGACAACCTGCGGACGATCTGGCAGATGCTCCGCTGGGCGGGGCGCGAGGACGATCTGATCGTCATCAACCCGGGAGATCCAGCCAACAGCAACCGCTACAACTCCATACTGGTCGGAGATGCCGACGAGGTGGCGACACGCATCATGGCTATGGTACCCGGAGGGGCATCCAACAGCGCCGGTGAGGACTTCTACCGCAAGTCCGCCACCCAGGCGCTCACCGCCATCGTGGCCGCGCTACAGCGCGGTGGATATGCCTACACGCCTGCGGATCTGTCTCTCCTGCTCCTGAGCCCAACGGAGCTGGAGAAGCTGCCGAATCTTCCCGGGATTCGCGGTACCCCAGAAGGGCGTAACGCAAGCCTCTTCATCAACCGCTTTCGCGTGCCAAACCGCAACGGTGGGACGATGATCGATGTCCAGAAGGTCAAGGATCTCTTCGGCGGCATCGGCGGCCGTCTGGGTATGCTGGGATCGGGAAAGTTCGGCGAGGTCGCCAACACAACGAAGCCCGATGTCGTCCTCTACGACGCCATCCGCGCCAACAAGATCGTCTACCTGATGTTGCCGACCATGGGCAAAGAAGAGACGGCGAGCGACTTCGCCAAGGTGTTCGTAGGAGACTACCGGACGGCGGTTTCCTGGATACAGGCCTTGCCGAAGCGGATGCGGCCCAATCCGTCCACCCTGGTCTTCTTCGATGAGCCAGGATCGTACATCTCGGAAAACTGGGACCGCCTGTTCGAGCAGGCACGCTCGGCCAACCAGCGATTCATCCTGAGCCCGCAGACGAAATCCAACCTGGAAGGCGTCTCCGAAGCCCTGTGGGAGAAGATCGTCGGCAACTGCAATGCCAAGTCCTTTTTCAAAGCCGGAAGCCAGGAAACGGCAGAGTACGCGGCAGACTATATCGGCACGCACCTCGGCATCGTCCGCACCCTCACCGAGAGCACGTCGGTATCGTCCAGCGATACCGTAACGGATGCCTCGCCCGCAGCGTCGTCCGCCGGCGGGGCCGGCTTCGCCTACGGTGAGCGCGAGCAAGAGATGTACAAGATCATGCCAGAGTCCATCAAGGGGCTCGGAAAGGGTGAGTGCATCCTGTCCTGGGGTGGCAACGAGACGTATCACCTGCGGATTCCGATGATCACCTTCACGGAGGAGTTCGTCCGCTGGGCCGGAGAACCCAAGCTCTACGCACCGGAAGAACCGAAGCGTCCTCGCCCCTACCGGGCGGACTACGGCATCTACGAGCGTCTGGAGCAGGTCGTCAAGGCAGACCAGGAGTACATCAAGTCCAATGCGCCGTCCCCCAAGAAGAAAGAGGAACAGGGAAGCGGCGAGGACAAATCCGGCGACAAGCCAGGCAAGAACGCCAAAAACCAGAATGAACGGCAGGCCAGGGCGCAACGGAGAACCGCATGATGGCCGCTCAGGAGTACAACGATCATGTTTCAGCACAGTTGGGTGTTCTGGGGGATAGTCCTCTTGGCCCTGGCCATCGGGTTGATGATGGTCCCGGGGATACGGGAGATCTTGAAAGGGACTTTTGGGAGAGTTTTGATTCCGGCCTTTTTGGCGATCCTGGGAACTGCCTGGCGGTGGGGGATCTGGATGCTGAAGGAGATTCTGGAGGCCCATGCGATCCTGCTGAAGAATCTCTTTTCTCCGCACTCCGTGATCTTCCCGACGCTCGAAAAAGAATCGGAAGACTAAGGGCGGATCTGCAGGAATACCTCAATGAGCTCAACGAAGAGCAGAGGACCGTGCTCTTCTACCTCAAGGAGAAGGTTCGTGAAGCCTGCCTGGTCAACAATATCGATCCGAGACAGCGGGAGCAGGCAATCCTCTGGATCTTCGGCTTTCAGGATTCCAATGGTCCGAGCTTCGAGGACTGCTGTGCGGTGTTTGGGGCTCGGCACTGGGTCGTACAGCTCATGGTTCAGCTCCAATACTGGAGGCTGGGTATCCGCTTCAGTGCTCCCATGAGTTTCGCGCCGCCGCCCATGAACATCATCGAGGAAGCATCCTACCTGAAGGGATCGGAAGGCGCATGGGTTCTGCGCCGGATCTGGGAGTGGCCAGGTATCTGCACCGATGAGCTGTTGCGTATGGGGCAGAACACGAACTATCGCAGCCAGGATATCGTGGCGGGATTGGAGTCCCTGGACGAGAAGGGACTCGTCATCGAGGGCAATACCGGGATGACCTGGTACTGCGTCGGGCGCAGCCCAATCAACCAGGCTGGGAGACCCGTGCGCTCCTGGTCGGCGCTGTGGAGGGAAGAATGATGCGTTACAGCGTGCTGGGAATCGTGCTGGCGGCGACGGGATGGGTGCCCGTGATCGGAATGGCGGCTGTCTGGGGTACCGCACGGCTGCTTGGTCTGGAGTGGACCCAATACCGCTCCGCCTTTCGCTTTGCGCTGGCCATGACCATACTGGATGCGATACTGGTCGCGATGGCTGCAGCAGCGTTTTACTCAGGATTGGTACCGCCCCCGGGAGCGGCCATCATCGTCATCCCAGCGTTCGCGCTGTACGGTGGGGTGAGCGTGATGGTGCGCGGGGAACGGTTCCAGGTGTAAAGGAGGAAATGCAATGAAAGCAAAACTGGAAGCCTACCAATCGGCCCTGGAGGGGGCGATGGTTTCGCACCCGCGGTTCGGCGGCGGAGTGATCGTGAAAGTGGGGTACGGCAACCCGGATCCTCTGGTGTCCATCCGCTTCGCCGACGGGCTGCGGAAAACCCTGCCGCTCGCCGATGTCGTGCGCGACATGCAGAGCCTCTGGTCGTTCACGTCGGGAAAGCATTACCACGGAGAATCGGATCTTCCGGAATGGATTCGGGTCGCGCAGAAGCGGCACGCGATGCACCAGGTTGCTCCCGGGGACCTGGAGATGCGTGTGCTCATCGCCGAAGGAACGACCTGGCAGCCGGCAGGCGGAATCGTGCAGAACTGGGCCTGGTAAACCGTGCTGGTCATACCCTACCGACGGATCGTTCGCGCCACCGCCATAGTCTTTGCCACCTGGACGGCGGCAGCGACCTATTGGACCTGGCACACCGATCCCCAGTTTCTACGCGCGGAGCTGATCGCCGTTCCGTCGCGGATATCCTGGGTAGGGATGGTGTTCGTTGGTTCGGCCGCCATCACCTTGCTTTTCGAGTGGTCAGAGATCAGCAAGGTATCGAAAGGCCTGCGGGGTTCGTTTCTGCGTGGGGCCGTGTCGTCCATCGGGATCATTCCCGAGAAGAGGCCACCAAGGCGCTCGAAGGAGTACGAGGCTAAGGACAAGTTGACCCGGGTGCTTGAGGCCCTGAAGCGCGAAAACGAAAGGGCAAAGGCAAGCATAAAGGCCGAGCAGGAACGGGGTAAACCGTCCGAAGAGAACCTGTCGGAAAGCGAGCGAAAGGCCAGGGAAGCCGAGCGCAAGCGCCGGGCGGCTTACGCGCTTCTCGATCCCGCACCCGTTCTGGCCTTTCTGGAGGAAAAAGGTCCATACCAGCGCCTCTTCTATGCCGTCTTGAGTATCCTGGAAGGATCTGGGTTGCCAGCTTCCCCAAGAAAAGGAGCCCACGGAGACGTGGATCTCACCACCCACAGCATCACCCTGGCCGTGGCCATGGCGAACCTCTGGATCGGGAAGACCCCGGAATCCGTCTTGCCCGCGGACGCCCAGAAGAAGCCCGAGGGGCACGCCTATCCACTGCCCGTGGCCATTGTTGCCGGCCTCGCGCACGACATCGGCAAGGTGGACACCTTCCGCCGGGAAAAAGACGGATCCATCAACGTCATCGGTCTGCACGACCTGGTGGGCGGTCGCTTGCTGGCCACGCTCCCAGAATATTGGGATATCGACAACGACTTCGAGCAGCGGATCATGGCCCAGGCTATCCGCTACTACCATCACCCGACGGGTCTCCCCGGGGCCGGCAAGACGCGCAGGAGTATCCAGACCGACAAGGCGGTTACGGATCTCATGGAGAAAATCCGAAAGGCGGACTTCCTTGCCGGAGCCATCGAGGGCAGGTCGGACGAGATCGCCGCCGACTACCAGGACGAAGACGAGCTTCCCGAGCTGACCCTGGACGATCAGGTCTGGGAGACCTTCCTGTACCTGATGGAAAAGGATTCCAGCGCGATCAACCACAAATCTCCGGCCCGGCGCATCGGTTACAAGCAGGGGAAGATCCTGTACCTCACGGAGAAAGCCATCCGCGAGCGGATCATCGACGAGCTTTCCATCACGCGCCCGGACTACACGGAATCCAACAACGGGAATCCCGGGCGGATCATCAAGGTCATAGCGGCACGCCTCTACAAACAGGAGAACCTGCTGATCACCAAGATCCAGGGGAAGGAAACCAACCCGCTGGGGGCTGCGGTGTACCTTGCCTTCGAGGGGACCAACGCCTCTGGAGACGTATCGCACGCATCGGAACGGATACCGCACTACCTCGTGCGGATCGATTCTGGGCGATTTGCGTGGATGCAGGAGATTCCGGATTACCCGTCCCGGATCATCATCGAGCGAGCCGTCTGGCCGCAATATCAGGTTCGCTCGGGAGACGGCAGTGGACAGACCGGGCAAGCGGGAGACGGAACACCACCGGACCAGGCAACACAACAGCCCGTAACAGCGAACCCGGAGGGGCAAGTAGAGGCAGGGCCGCAGGACGAAGCCGCAGAAGAGCAGGAAACCGCTCAGGTCGAGGATTCGTCGCAAGACGACGCGACGGGGGCAGAGGAAGCGCCAGAATCGTCTGGAGACGATGAGGGCGACGAAGCAAGCGAGGAGGGAGCCGATCACTACGATCCAGAAGACGCCGGCGACCAGGGGGCACTCTGGGACGTGGGACCGGATCCCGAACAGGAGGAGGCGGCGGCAAGCGAAGCCGATACGGCAGAGGCCGATACCAAGGAGAACGATCCAGAACCAGGTGTTCCGCAAGCCCAGCCGCCTGCCGTGAAAACCGGGCAGGAGCAGCCCAACACCACCGCTCCATCCAGAAAGGATGGGCCAATGGCGCAACGGGTGAATCCAGCCGTCGGCAGCATCGAGGAGCGTCGGGCAGCGTTGGAACGGGCTCGCAGGCGGGCAGAACAGGAAGGTGAGACGAAACGAGAAAGGATAGCCAAGAGGATGACTAAAACCCCAGAACAACGGCACGCCGACGCAGAAAAGAGGGTCAGGGAGTTCATCCGGGTACACCCCGGATTTCTGGAAAGCGTGTTCCCTAGTCTGCCCGAAAAAAGAGCCCTGGGGCTCACCCTGTCGGTCATTTGGATGCACGAGGTGCTTCTGGATTACCGGACGGTGAGGGGCATCGGTGAGGATAAGGACATCATCCGGGTCAATATCGCCAAGCTCCTGGAGTTCTCGGAAGACGAGCGCATGGCCAACATCACGCGAGCTTTGCTGTCCTGCACAAAGAACGACCGGATATTCATCGAGGATATGATGGTGGTGATACAGATCGCGCGCGATGCGTCCGGAGCCGTCCAGTGGGATCGGTCCGTGTTCTCCGCTCCCGTGCGGAACGTGGAGCAGATCGAGGCCGTTGCGTGAAATCTCCGGAGGCCGTGAACACGCTGCGGGAATGGATCGTCGGGAATCTCACCGACGAGCAGGCCGCGCCCACGGTCTATCCCTTGCTCTTGCGGGTATGCCGCAAAGAGCAAGCGAAGTTCGCCAACAGCTTTCACCTCTCGGCAGAGGACCTGGCCACGGAATTGTGGCTATCCATCAAGCACAGCAAGGAAAGCTGGACAGGACAGGTCTCCCTGGAGTATCCCCTGGCCTACGTTGCCGTGCTCACCCGGAGAATGATCCTGCGCCTGCTCTCCAACAGATCGCGGGAAGAAATCTGGGAGATCCGGGAAGACGATCCGGTAGCGTGGGCCGAAGATCTTCCGAGCGACCCCATGCGGGATCTTGCCGAGAAAGAACTCCGGGAGTCCCAGCAAAAGGCCATGGATCGGCTGCGCGGGCATCTCGATAAGATGCAGGTCAAAAGGACCGTGGCGAAGGCCGACAACGGGACCCGGTGGGTGGACCCGGAGCGACGGGAAAACTTCAAGGCGCTCATGACCCAGCTCGGTTGGGGGATAGCGCAAACATCCCAAGAGCTTAGGGTGTCCTGTAACGTCGTGCTGAACTGGCGCAATGGCCGAACCGCCATTCCGGACGAGACCATGAAACTTCTGGAAGAATTGCAGGAGAGCTTGCGCCATCGGCCACCCGAACGGGGAGAAAAGAAGGGTTGCCAGCACCTACTGGAAGAACTGATGCGTGAGAAAGATCTGAAAAACCGGGCCGAGATGTCCCGGTACCTGGTACGCCATACCGGGCTTGGCCGCTCCACCATCGGGAGGCTTCTGACCCAGGGGATCTGCAGCGAGCGCACGAGACAACGGATAACCGCTTTATTGGGAAAGAAGATTTTTTAGATTCGCAATAATGGGTGTAATATACCTTTGGTTGGAGGTGAGATCGTGGGCAATTTCCGTGTGATGGCAGGAATGGCCATATTGGCTGCCGTCGGGCACGCTCAGGCGGCTCTGACGTTTCATGGGGTTCCCTTGTCCTGTGTGGACCGGGCCTCGCGGCAGTACAACGTACCGGCCCAGGATCTCTTTGCCCTCATGGAGAACGAGGGCGCGGCCCCAGGGGTAGCGGTGCATGACAACAACGGCACGACGGATCTCGGGCCGATGCAGGTCAACACCTGCCACCTGCCGTTTCTGTCGAATTACGGATTCAGCTACGACACGCTGAAGAACGATGCCTGTGCCAACGTCCTCGCCGGGGCCTGGGTGTACGCCCGCTGCCTGGAGCAGATGGGAGGCAACCAAGTTCTTGCGGCAGCTTGCTACAACGCCGGCCCGAACGATCTCGTCGCCGCCTATCAGGACGGCTACGTCCAGCGGTTCGTGAATCATCTCGGCGCGGGAGTGACGCTGGGCCAGCTTCAGGGCAGGCCACACAAACCCGGTCTGGAGCTTGTGGTCGAGGATCAATAATGGAAAAAGGCCGATTCCTGCGAAGGTTGCTGGCGGTGGCCATGGTCGGGCATCTGGGGGCCGCCTCGGCGATGCCCAATGGCGAACACGGGTGGTTCTGGTACCAGAACCCGCCACCGCCACCAAAACCCATTCTCTTGCCACCACCACCGCCACCGGCTCCGGCCCCCGTGCAGAAGCCCAAGAAGGCCAAGCCGAAGCCGCCGCCCGTATTCTCGGTCCAGTGGATCCGCCATGCCCTGCCCAAGTATCGGGACGAGGCAATCAACGATCCCTCGACGGCCAACGTGACGCGCTACCTGGCCCTGCAGAAAGTGATGTTCGATAAAGCCCAGAACTTCGCCGAGAAGTTTGTGCAGGTGGCCAACACCAATCCCACGCTGGATTACTCGGATATCGTGCCGAGAGGCGAGGCGGCGAACGACACCTTCAACAGCTACATCTCCCAGGCAAGGATGCAGTCGCTGCGCTATCTGTCGCACAAGGTCGGATTCTGGGTCTTCGTCAGCAGCTCTTGCCCGTTCTGCAACATGCAGATCGAGCAATTCCAGCATCTCGTGGAGATGGACGGGTTCAAGGTCATGTACATCGACACCGACGGCGGGCCGGTCGCCGCGGTTCCCAAGAACGCGGTCTTTGTCGAAGACGAAGGGCAGGCGAAAATGCTGCATCTGATGGAGACGCCATCCATCGTGATGGTCTGGCCTCCCAACAACTTCGCCATCATCTCCCAGGGATACCAGGTTGCGGGAAGCCTGATGAACGATATCGTCAACGACGCGGGCTATTTGCACCTGCTACCGAAAAGCATGGCGAAATGGGCCACGAGCCCCTACGACCGAGGCGTGCTGACGACCGCACAGATGCAGAAAGCGGAAAAAGAAGGCATCACGACCCCTGCTCAGGTGTCCAAGTACGTCCAGGAAGAAACAGCGGAAAGAATCCAGAACTGGTAAGAGGGTAGAAACATGCTTGAAGCATTGAGTCGCAAAGAGATCGTCAAGGGCGTGGCCATGGCCATACTGGGATCGGTGGCCTTCTCCACCCTGCAGCACAGCGGGGTGGCAGAGGCCGGGATGAACGGGGTCATCCAGGGAATGTTCTCCGCCACGTCCTCACCCATGGCAGTCCAGACGAATAACGGCTACACGCTCTCCGGCGGGTATGCCGTGTACCACACGCCCATGAGCGGGGCCAACGTCATTTCCTTCTCGCCGCCGAACATCTCAGCAGGATGCGGCGGCATCAACCTCTACCTCGGTTCCTTCCACTTCATCAACGGCCAGCAGTTTTTGGCTCTTCTGCGCGAGATTGGTCAGGAAGCCATCGGCTACGCCTTCCAGTTGGCTATCGACGCCATGTGCCATACCTGCGGTGCCCTGTTGAGCGCGATCCAGAAGGCGGTTTCCGACATGAACAACGCCCTGCGAAACACCTGCCAGTTGGCGCAAGGCGTCTTCCCCGGAGACAAGATACTGCAGGACTTCCAGACCGTCGGGAACGAGGCCGAAAAGACCATGGGCGACGTGACCGGCGATATCACCGACTTCTTTGATGCCAGCAACAACGCTTCGCACGAGGGCATGCTGTCCAACATAGAGAACACCTATTCAGCCAACCTCTCGAAGAGCTTTTCCTTTCTGGACGCCAACGGGAATACGCAAACGAGCACGAAAAGTCAGAGCGAACCGCAAACCGCTTTGCTGCCGACCGGAAATATGTTTTGGAAAGCCATCAACAACACAGAAGCGGAGAACCTGCTGGCGGATGTCGCGAACACCGAACCGGCGCTGGACTCCGGGAACCCCTGCAAGGCAGCCGGAGATAATGCCTGCGCCAAGGAGTTCCTGATGTCGCTGGTGGGCACCGAAATCATCCACCCTTCAGCCAGTAGTCAGGGCAACAGCAATGCCCAGGCTGCGGGAATGGGTAATGGTGGCGCGAACCAGGCCAACGGCAAGAACATCCTCAGCGAGCCCGCGCTGATCACCTTGCACGACCTGGTGGACGGTAACTCCGGAGCCGAAATCTACCAATGTCAGGGATGGGCGGACTCCAACGGTTCCAACTTCTCGGCCTTCGATCCCGTCATGGGCTGTCAGGAAGTGACCGAAGCCACCATGCAGCAGTTGGGGTACGACGGCATCAAGCCGCACGTCAAGCACATGCTTTTCGGTGGAGGCCCAGGCAATCACACCGGCCTCGTGAACGAGATCGCCGGCGGCACGCTATCCGCCACACAGCAAACCTTTCTGTCCGGAGTCCCGGCACCGCTGTACTCCCTGTTGGTCCAGGCCTCGGGCTCCGGCTCGCTGATGAGTGTGGTCGCCGAGAAAGCCGAGCCACTGATCGTGGAAGGATACGCCGCCAAACTCGGTGAGGCCCTGATCTCCACGGAATCGACGGTCTACGCGGGGAACGGTCACGTCATCATCCCGAACGGCTACCGCAGCGCCATGAACAACCTGCAGGCGAGTACCCGGATGTACGAGAAGGAGCTGAACGCCAACTTCATGCCAACCTACAACGGTCTCGTCGAGATGATCCAGAAGTACAAGGCGTCTCTCGCCGCACCGTTGCGTCAGGCTTCTTGATCGCTTGAGGGAAAACCCATGGGTATCACACCGACCATCTACATCGTAGGGAACACCCAGAGTTTCATTTCCGCCTTCACGGCGATCCAGATGCTCTTCAACCCAGCAAACAACACCCTCTGGGCGGGGGCCAACTACGGCAATGGGTTCGGGATCATGGGCGTCGGCCCGGTGATCATGCTGGGCGCGGTGCTTTCCCTGATATTCATGGGCATGTCGGCCATCCTCAAGCAACGCTATGAGATGCACCACATCCTGATCATGTACGGGGTCTATCTGGCCCTGTTCATCCCGACCATGACGGTCAACATCGAAAATCTCTACGACGGTACCTCACAGCCTATCCAGGGCATACCCATAGGTATCGCCATTCCGGGGGCGCTGATATCGAACATCTCGGCATCCATAAGCGATGAGATCGGCCAAGCCTTCCAGAACGTCAACGCGACGACATCCGCAACCCAGATCTTCTACAACGAGAATGGCGGAAATGGTGGGGTGTACGGGTTTGCTGGACCCTTGGCGGCCCTCTACAACCTGCGCGGGCTCTTCCAGACCATGACGGCGGACAATCCGGACCTCATCGAGTCGGTGGTTTCCTATGTGGGGAGCTGCGACATGCAAAACACGAACTGGGATGCGCTGCTGCACTCCGCCGACATGGCCTGCACCCTTTTCGGAACCTCTGAAGCAGGCTGCAGCAACAGCACGACCATCACGCCGGCCAATGCGGACGTTACCATCTACGTCAACAGCAACGGGCAACCCTTGCAAGGGCAGGGCCAGACCGTCAGTTGCTCCACAGCACAGTCTACCCTGGGAAGCGCCTTCGCCAGCGTCATGAGCAATGGTGCGCCACAGGGAGAAATGAACGCGAACACGGTGACGGGACAACAGACCCAGACCTCTGGACGGAACGCTCAATCCGCACAGGATACGGCGAATCTCGTGGGAACCCTGCTCCAAGGCACGTCAAACCAGGGGTACCAGGTCATGAACAACATGATCCTGAGTTGCGCGACCCAGGCCGGGTTCAATGCCGGATCGCAGATCTACAGCCAGATCGAGCAAGATCCCCTGTCTCCGTATTGCGTGACCAAGGCCGCGGCGCTGGGCCGGCAGCAGGCCATGAACGCCGGAGCGGCGTCGCTCTTCGAGACGAACATGCTGAACACCATGTCCGTCCTGCAATTCCTGTTCTTCGCCCTGGCCCCTCTCGTGGCAGCAGTATCCATGATGATGGGTACCATGTCCTATAGCATGTGGGGCAAATACTTCATGTTCGGCGCGTGGACCCAGAGCTGGATGCCCGTGGCGGCCCTCTTGAACGACTATTCCCAAGAACAAACCTCGACGATGTTCAACAAGATCCAGGCTGTCAGCGGCGGTATGCCCATAACCAGCGCCGCCATGCTGCCGGACATCTTCGAGAAGACCATGATGGCCCTGTCCAACGCCAACATGATGTTGAGCATGACGCCGATCATCACTCTGGCCGTCCTCACGGGATCCTATTACGCGCTCTCCCAGGTCGCCCAGACGATCCAGGGTCGCGACGTGATGGACAAGAATATGTCCGAAAGCACTCCGACGGTTGGATCATCCAGCCTGAGCGGGACGATGAACGGCTACGACTATGCCAGTACGGGTATGGGTGAGGTAAACCGCATCCTGCCAGGCCAGGATGCCATGAGCATCAACCTCGGCAGCAACCTGAGCTCGGCGGCAGCCGCATCGCGCACGTCCGCCCTGGCGGCCCAGGAAAGCGCGGTGGCGTCGGCGGCTGTCGTGGGATCCCAGATGTGGTCCTACATGCAGCAGTTCAAATCCGGGGTGAGCAGCAACACGACTCAAGGGAAAGCGTTTGGTGACGCTATCAACGAAGCCCAAATGCAGGCGGAAACGGTATCCGCGCTGACCCAAAGCAGTACACAAAATGCCGCAAAGTTTTCTGCGGCACTGGCCGGAGAAGCTGGTGTGAGCAGTGGGACCCTGAACTTCCCGTCCATTATGAAGGCGGCGAAAAAGGCAGGGATAACCAGCATCGGAGGGCTCAAGCTCGGTACCAATCTGAGCGCCCAACAGCAACAGCAAGTCGTCGATGCCGTGCAAAGCTCCAATGCGGTGAGTCTCGGGAAAACACTTACCAGTGGCGAAACCCTGACCCTTGTCCAGAATTGGGCGTCGAGTGTTTCGGACACGGCGGCGCAAGATCAGGCAGGAAGCCTAGCCCAGAACGCACAAAAGATGCGCCAGGCAGTACTGACAGCCAAGAACGACGCTACCCAGGCAGAGCAATTCCAGGCGCTTGCCCAACAGGTGCAGACCGCCGGCGGAAATGCCGCGATTAACACGACCACCCTGGCGCAGCGCGTTGGGCAACGCTTCGGTGAGGGAGCCGCCGGTGCATCGGTCATCCAGGCGAGAATGGACCAAGCAGGTCTTGGGGCGCAGTACCAGGCGGCCTTGGCCCAGGTGAGCAAACAGGGGAACACCGATCCTCTGGAAAATGCCGCTGCCGCAGCGATCATGGTAGGAAATCGGGATGGATTGGGCGCGGCCATGGTGGCCAACATGGCCTTTGGCCAGAACACGGCCATCGCCAGGCAGTCGATGCAGATCGCACGGGGCACGCCTGGAGTCATAACTGGCGCAGCGCAGCAAACGAACGCCGCAGGCAACGCTGCCGCTACTAGCGGAGTTTCGGGGGCAATCGCCTCGACTGGGGCTGTCACTGGTGCACCCACGGTCGGAGAGACGGCGGCAGAGTTCTCCGAAAACCAGGCCAAGGCCAACGCTTTCCGGGGTGGAAGCGGTGCGTCGAGCTATAACCCCAATGGCCCCGAGAACGACTTTATGAACGCGGAGGCTCAAATGCAGGGCATCACACCGCAGCAGTTGGCCGAAGCAAGGGCAATGGTGGCGAACAAGAATCCCGCGGAAATAGCGAGTTTGATGCAGAAGCATCCTCTACTTGCTGGAGCCATCCAGTTGGCCCCTGGCCTATTGGGGCAAGCTGCTGGGATCGCCGTGCTCTCCAAAATGATGAAAGGCAACGGTGGAGCATCCGGCGGAGCCCCAGACGCTACATCGCCAGGTAAAACACCCCCTGCAAGCGACAGCCCAATGGAAAATCAGGCTGGTGAGCTGTGGTATCAAAAAGACGTGGATGCTGCTATAATGGATTTGGATGAAGACATTGGCGGGGTTGCTGAAAACGACGCGGATGCTATAAGGGCTTTGGATAATGGAGACATTGGCGGGGCTGCTAAGGATCTTTTTAAGAACATTGAAGGACCTGCAGGTGAAGAGCCTGGTGAACTACCTGTAGAGATACCAGATGTTGTACCATAAAGAAGACTTCTCAAATGGATCTTTCTGACTGGTATTGCACGAGCCAAAAAAGGTACTATAATGATTGCAGTACATGCGGAAGCGATTCCACAAAGAGGTCTGAGATGAATAAATTATCTCGAAAAGAACACGCAAAGCTCGCAATGAAAGCGGAAGCAGAAGTTTCTGCTGTGATCCTGGCCGTGATTTTCGCGCTATTCGCCTATGGATTCACCCACGGACTGCCAGTGGACGTGATCAGTCTGGGGGCTTTGTTCATGCTTACCTGGTACTTCTTTATTCCAAATGTCTGGCGCTGGCTGGAATACAGGATGGCCTGCATGGAAGAAGCCAACGGCACCGAGGACGAATCCGAAGATTCCGATGGCCAGGCAGAGACGGCCAGGTGGCGGGCCATCGCCGGATACTTCTGGATGAACCAGAAATAGATGCAGAGGCCTTCGGAGGAATGGCCCCGGTTCTCTCTGGGAGAGCTGGGGCCTTTTGCCAAACAGCTTACTTCTGTGCTTTTTCTTTGGCCGCACGCTGTCGTTCGAGGCGGCTGCGGTATTTCCGCCAGGCGATAGGGAACAGCTCCTCGTCGCTGAGTTCGGCGTATTTCTTCTTCTTCCGCATCTTCCGGATGATGGGCTCCACCATCTTCTGATTGTGCTCTCGGGCTTCGCTTGCAATGGAGCCTAGCATCTCGTGAAACCGACCCAGTTCCTCTTCGGTGATCGATCCCGCGGGGGTCCCATCGAGATGGTAGCGAGTCTTCTTGCGAATGGCGTTCTGAAGGTAGCTGATGGTCCTCGTATGGATACCCAGGGCTCGGGAGATGACCAGTGGATCCCATGGCCCTTGAATCTGTTTGTGAACCCCGATGACCAGGGGAAGATTCCTGCCGATGGATTCCGGATAGGCCTGGCGAAGCTCGTGCAGTGTTCTGGCAACGATCTTGGTCACGGATTCGCCTCGATGATGACTGCCGTTCCGTAGGCGGTGACTTCGATGAAGCTCTCTTTGTCTCCAGCCCCCATGCTGGATCCATCGAACCGGAATCCAATGACCGCATTGGCCCCCAGGGATTCCGCCTCACGGATCATGCCGGTCACGGCATCCTCTCTGGCCTGACGCACCAGTTTTTCGTAGCCCCCCATGCTACCGCCGGCGAAGGAGCGGAGCTTGCCTAGCATGTTCCCCGTCTCGGATCGGGAACGGACGGATAGCCCGTACACAGCACCCAGAGTCTTGACGATGCGCTGATCGGGAACCGTAGTAGTGGTCAGAACCAACATGGCTATCTCCTATCACGAACACACCCAAATCTTACACCACAAGTGGACCGATCTCTCCATGCGGAATAGAACCCCGGCATCCCGCCGGATATCGATAGGAGAGTGCTATGAGAGCAAAGGTCACAACCCGCAACGGGCGGGCAAACATTTACAACGATGAAACGGGCGTTCACGTCCGTGTCATAGAGGCCAATGGTGCTTACTGGGAAGCTGGATTTTACCCAGCAACCGGAAAGGATCTGGAGCAGGCATGGGCGAACGCCCTGGCCCTGGCCCGGCAGATTGTCACCCCGGCGTCCCCAGACGCCCTTGCCGGTTAAGGAGGTAGAAAATGAAAGCTACCGTTATTTTGCCGGAAGTTCGTGCGATCTCCGGGGAAAAAGCTCTGGATCGCGATCTAATTACCAGTAAAGACGGCCGGGATCTTGATAAGGTTCTGGCCACGGGGGGGTCCATCCAGATCATTCCCAGAGAGCATCTGAAGGTTTTCACCACCATCCGAAAGGCAGTGGATCGAGAGCTTCTGAAAGTGGGTACCCGCTTCTTTGGCGGCTACCTGGTAGGAGAAGAGGTCGCGGAGCCGGCGACGCAGATCCTCAAGGATCTGCAGAGCAAGCTCCTGTCGGCAAAACAGGAGCTAATGGACAACCTGGACTCGATCATCGAGGCCAGGGTTAAGGACGCCCCAGAGTGGGAAGACGTAATCCGCTCTTCCGCTCCGTCTCGTCAGGACATCGACGAGAGCATCGGGATGTCCTGGGTGAAGAGCCCCATCGATCTTTCCGACCCGGAAGTCGAAGAGGCCCTGCAAGGCGATCCCCTGGCGATCCGTATCGCCCGAGAGATCGCCACGGCCTGCAAGACCTACCTGTCCAAGCCGAGCAACGGTCTGGCAAAGGGGGTCGTGGGTATCCCGTTCCTGGAAAGCGTCCGAGGCAAGGCGCAAGCCTTGTCCTTTGTGGATGGGAAGCTCGGAGGGCTGGAGCTTGCCATCACCAAGGTTTTGGACGATCTGCTTGCGTCCAAGAACGGTACAGAGATCCAGAAACAATCTGCGTCTTTGATGGCCATGGCCTGCATACAGACCATGACGAATCCAGCACGGATTCTGGAGATTGGGAACGATGGGCAGTTTGCCCTGAGCTTCCCAGATGAACCGTCGGCTAACGCCGATACTGATGCCGCCGTTGAGGAGACGGAGGCCCCTGTCCAGGCTCCTGCGACCAATCCCATGGTGGATATGGAAGCCTTGGCCTGGTGATTTCCACCCACTTCCCCTGCGCTTCGGCCAGGGGTTTTTTATTACACGAGGCTTGGGACGATCTCCCTATCCGGAAAGGATTTGGATAGGAGAGGACCAGATGAACCAGTACGAAGTGACCATATTGCAGCAGAAAGACAGGGGGCTCTATGGGGGGATCGTCCGCGCAGACGCGGGTGGGGATGTCTCTGGCGCGGCCACCTTCTACGCCGGCATGGTGAAGGGACCGTGCCACGTCGCCGCGAAGGCAACAAAAGCCGAAGTGGGGAAAAAGCTCCGGGAAGCTAGAAGTAAGGGTAGCAAAGGATGGAAAGAAATCAGTCTCTTATTAGAAGATGACAGCGCGGATGTGTTGCACGTCGCGCGAAAACTCCTGGAGACAGCACAAAAGGTTGCCCGGTCTCATGGGGACGAGATGGAGTACCTGCTCCGCTGTGCGAACAAGCATCGGATACTGGGCGGGTTCTATCTCGATGAGATCGTTCAGCACATACCCGAGCCAACAATGCTCTGGGTGTGGTAGAGCCAACCCAAACCCCGACACGCGCGGGTTTTTTTACATCTGGGCTGGGCGCATCTCCCTGCCGGGATGATCAGCAAGAGGAGAGCAAGATGGAAATCAGTCTGTTTCAGTGCAAATCTTCAAGTACCGCGAAGATCTGGGGAACGATCTTCGTTTCCCA
>JABEBW010003306.1_pt1 | contig 94097 bp, 111 predicted proteins | sample 7245961 | NCBI WGS metagenome assembly JABEBW01 (sample SAMN14506364, study PRJNA622280) | hot springs metagenome | biome: hot spring [ENVO:00000051]|acidic hot spring [ENVO:00002120]; feature: spring [ENVO:00000027]|sediment [ENVO:00002007]; material: sediment environment [ENVO:01001048]...
GCCCTAGGCTTGTTATCGAAGTTGCACCTATCCTTTTAGAGGCAAAGATTAAATATGGTGATTTGCTGATAGAATGATTATATGCTTGATTCGGCCATTGAATGGTTAATAGTCATCGTTGCAATCCTGGTCCTGTTTGGAAGCGCAAAGAAGGTTCCTGAACTGGCCAAAAACATAGGGAGAGCCACAGGCGAATTCAAAAGGGGCCAGATGGAAGTTGAAGAGGAAATCAGGAAGGCCATGTATTCCAAACCAGCGCAGACCACTTCCGCATCTGGCGTGGATTATATAGCAGTTGCAAAGACCATGGGAATAGACACCGATGGGAAGAGCATAGATGAGCTGAAATCTGAGATACAGGAAAAACTTCAGCATGCCCAGTGAACTATTAGATATAATACAGAAAAATATAGATGAACTTCGTATGAGGGCAGTACGTGCCCTTATAGCTTTTTTTGTTTTTTTTCTTATATTTTTCACCTTCAAATTCGAATACGTTACCTTTCTTGGCCACAGGATAGTTATACTATATCCAGATCCTTATGATAATGCCGGTGCGCAGTTCCTTAGGCTTTCGGAATATCACGTGCTTCCTAAAGATGTGGAACTAATAGCGTTAAAACCAACGGATGCTATGGTGGCTGACATATACAGTGTCATGTTCCTGGCCCTTCTATTCAGTATGCCAGTGATCGTAATGGAAGCGGCAAAATTCATTTCACCAGGTTTAAAGAAGCGGGAGATCCAGACAATAAGAAGCCTTGGGATACCGGCCGCAGCACTGTTCGCTGTTGGGAGTCTCTTCGGGTTCTGGTACGTTTTTCCAGTACTGTTCAGGATATTCTTCTATTTTGATTTCGCAGTTGGATCTTCTCCGACCATGGGGATTGCCAATTACACTTCATTTTTCTTCATTTACATAGTGTCATTCGGCCTGTCCTTCGAGATGCCCGTCATAATGGTAGCACTGACAAAACTGAAAATAGTTCCAGCCAGTTTCTGGCTGAGAAACTGGAGATATGCGGTTGTAGGTTCGCTGATATTCGGTCTTGTATTCTCGCCTGGGGTACTTGGCGTGAGCATGATGATAATGGCAATACCGATGATGGCCCTCTACTTTGTCGGAGCATTCATCGCGAAAAGGGTCGAGAAAAGGGATCAGGCCATGTACAACATCGCGGCAGATTGAATCAATCTGAATCTTGAACTATGATTATCGAAGTTTTTGGATTTCGCTAAAGGTAGCCATACTCCTGCAACATCATTGTTCATTTTTTAAATCGGCGATCAATAAAACCGAACGATCCATTTCCCCAATTCATTTATAAATGCACGCTATAACCATACCATGGATTCTGTAGTCAAGGAGATAAAGAACTATGCCGATAGCGTTTCCTATTCAAGCATGAAAGAGGAAGAGAAGGAGGCTCTGAAGATGCGGGTGGCCGACTCCATAATAACTGCCTATACTGCACGAAGATCTCCACCTGTTAATGCACTTATGCAGGTTCTTGGGGATGTAAGTTCGAAGGAAGTCACGCCGTTATACTTCAGGGATCATCGGATCTTCTCGCCTTATGCTGTTATGATAAATGGATGCATGACCAGATATATGGACTATAACGATACATATCTATCAAAGGAGGCACTGCATCCATCAGACAATGTTCCACCCATCCTCGCCGCTGCACAGATGATGGAGGCCGATGGGAGAGAAGTGCTCAGGGGCCTTAAGATAGCCTACGATGTCGTCTGCTCTCTGGCTGATGCAGTTTCAATACGGGATCGCGGCTGGGACCATGTGAATTACGATTCCATCTCGTCATCGGCCGGCATAGCATCCATCTTTGACCTGGATGATGATAAGTTTGAAAATGCGGTATCTCTGGGGATAATAAACAACATAAGCATGAGGCAAACGCGCGCCGGAAAGCTAAGCATGTGGAAGGGATGCACTGTGGCCTATCAAACCATGTCATCCCTGCTGGCCGCCATGAATGCCAGATCTGGCCTCACTGGTCCCTCGGATATATTCGACGGTGAGATGGGCTTCAAAAAGCAGGTCTCCGGCCCATTTGATCTGAAGATATCGCCACACGTTATGAAGACGATGATAAAGAACTATCCTGTAGAGTATCATGCCATGAGCGCTGCCCAGGCTGCCGCTGAGATTCGTAGGAAGGTCAAGGGCAAGATAAGATCCGTAAAGGTTGATACCTTCAAGGTAGCGCACACCATCATAATAAAGGATCCTGAAAAGCTGAGGCCTGAGAACAAGGAAACAGCGGATCACAGCATGCCGTACATCATAGCCTACACGCTTCTTTACGGAGAGCCGGACGTGAATTCCTACGATGCGAGGTACCTCAGAGACCAGAAGATCCTGGATCTTATAGATAGGATGACCTTCAACGTAACGAAGAGGTTCGATGAGATGTATCCCGAATACCTGCCAGTCAGGATAGAAGTGGAGGATGATGAGGGCAAGAAGGATGTTGAGATCGATGTTCCAAAGGGACATTTCAGGAACCAGTACACCTGGTCTGATGTGATCAATAAGGCAGAACGGGTAGACGAAAAGCTCGTGGATATAGTAAAGGATCTCAGGGATCTTGAGAAGATGAGCGCCAGTGAGATCTTTGAGGTGATAAACCGTGTCAAGGCTTAAGGATAACATCAACCGCGGCCCTGCGACCTTAAGAGATCTCATAAAGAAGGATATTGTTGTGGCGCCCGGAGTTTTCAGCGGTATTTCAGCGCTGATGGCTGAAAGGGCGGGATTTCAGGCATCTTATCTCTCAGGATCTGGAGTTGCCGGCATGATGGGGCTTCCGGATCTATCAGTTACAACGTTGCCAGAGATTGCGGCTGAGGCCTACAGAATAACCACGGTATCAAGTTTGCCCCTCATAGTGGACGTCGATACAGGTTTCGGAGAGACAGTGAATGTTATGCGCACCGTCAGGATGATGGAAGACGCAGGAGCAGCGGCTATACATATAGAGGATCAGGAGCAACCAAAGAAGTGTGGCCATCTAAACGGCAAGCGAGTTATAGACAGAGATAACATGGTCAGGAAGATAAGGGCTGCTGTATCAACTAGGAAAGATGAGGATTTCATGATCATAGCAAGGACGGATGCTAGATCGGTAAACGGGCTGGAAGATGCCATAGACAGGGCAAACGCTTATCTGGAAGCTGGTGCAGATGCGGTGTTCACCGAAGCTCTTGAGAGCAGAGAAGAATTCGTAGAGATGAGAAAGAAGGTCAAGGGCTATCTCATGGCAAACATGACCGAGGACGGAAAATCACCTCTGCTCTCAGTTGCAGAACTGCGTGAAATTGGATATAACATAGTAATATTCCCTCTCACCGCTTTTCGTGGCATGCTGAAGGCAATCGGCGACATTTACAGGGATCTTCTGAAGGATGGAACGCAGAGGAATTTCCTGGACAGGATAATGCGACGTTCTGAATTCTATGACGTCATCGGTTACTATGACTACGAGAAGGAAGATAACGTATTTTATAAAATATAAAATATTTATTCATTATATGTTATTTTTCTGTATATCTTGGTTATTGCGCCCAGCGAAAGCATGATTATTCCTATAGAGAGCGAGTAAAACGCTTCATCTGTTATCGATGTTGGGTTCATCACCGATACTATGGTAGCCAAGAACAGAGAGAAGAAACCGAGAACCGCAGCTATCGCTATGTAGAAGTATCTGTTCGGTTCTCTATTCACTGCGCTGGATCTGAAGTAGCCGGCTGATTTCATAAGTATCAGCAGTATCAACGCTATCAAGACGGCCAGGAATATCGATGCCTCGAGATATATACCACCAAGCCCCCTGAAGTATCCCGGCAGGATGATGCCAAGCTCAAAGGCAAAAAAGCCTATCACTGGCGCAGCGCCTATAACAGCTATGTGATTATAATTAAGCCTTCCCTTCCTGAAGTATTTCGCAACGATGCTTGTTATAGGCAGGACGATTACCAGTGGCAATATGAAGAAGAGAAGTGCATATCCCGTGGGGATTTGAATGCCTGGGGTGAGTGCTCCCCATACGGAAAGACCGATCAGGTAGAATATGCCGGTTATGGCAAGGCCTGTGAAAATTGGTCTGTCAGAGAGTTTAAGAGAGAACGTATTGTCTATGTATGGCAGTATAATGAGATACACTAGCGGGAAGCCAGCAAATATAACGGTGGCCCAGAAAGGCCCTATGCCCTGCGCAAACTGGAAGTCAAGTTCCTTGTACATGAAGAGCAGGAACCATGGAGGATAAGCGGGTACAGCCGATGCCGCTGGATTTCCAGGCGCGACCTGCGGGAATGGCGAGAACAGTGTTGGTACCCCAGGAAGCAGTGCTGCAATGGCTGGCAGTATGAATATGGTGGCAAAGGAGAAGAAGCCCAGCTCTACCATGTATATCATATTGTATGGATACCATGGCTTGTAGTCCGGCTTCTCCCTATCTATAGCCGGGGCCATGTAGTTGCTTTCGCTTCTCTTAGGCATTATTGTCCTTGCCTCTGCAAGGAAGAAGTGGGCTGCAACGACAACCGCAATCAAACCGGCGAGGAGGATGTGCCAGGCCAGCAGCCTGTGAAAGAGATCAGTCTGCGTACCATTGCCGAATATTATCTCCATTATGTAATTGCCTATGACTGGGAACCCCTGGGCTATTCCACGACCAACATCCGTCGCGTCTGCAGATAGCACGTCTCCGCTGAGGGAATAGCCGAAGTATCCCACGCCAAGCGTGAGCAGGAGCAAGAGTATTCCAGAAAGGAACTGGTCGCGCCTCGGCCTTTTGTAAGCACCCACGAACACATTTCTCAAAAGGTGAATGTAGAGAAGTCCTATCATTATGTATGCACCATAGAGGTGCGTCGTAAGTATGATTTCACCGTACGGAACGCTGTGGAGAAAGTTTTCTGTGCTCGTGTATGCGTTGGACGGCTGATAGTAGAAAAGCATTATGAGGCCTGTGATGACCTCATATATGAATGCGAACATGGTGAGCGCGCCGGTCCAGTACCATACGCCTCCTTTCTTCCTCATATAATCCGGAACGCGCCTTGGCAGTGGTTCCGGCTTGTTTATGATATTCACGATGCTCTCATAATCTTCTGGCTTTTTTTCGTCCATTTAGACACCTCATGTTGACGGGGTACCCTCGTTCACAACCTCAGTGCTAGTGCCTGAGATTGCGCTTCCACCCGAAAGATCGCTGCTATGGCCGTATATGGTTGGCCCAACCATGGATACAGCCTTGTACGTATCGCTTGAAGAATCATAGGAAAGCACAACGCTCGGCAATGGATGCGTGGTCGGACCTGTCACAACGGAGAACCCATTTATAGGATCATAAGTGCTTCCGTGACAGTTGCAGTGAATTAGGCCGTGGTTTGATGATCCCGATATGCCAGTGTTTGGTATCGATGTTCCTGGCGGATAATAGTGGATCTCAGGCGGTACGCACCCGAGATGCTGGCATATCGCACTTGACGCCACAACAGACTTATAAGGGCCAACACCCCCAGGCGATGTGTAGGTCTGCCCCGTAGCCGGTATCTTTACCGTAACTGATTTTATAGCTATATCCTGACCAGATGAATTTCCCAATCTGAGCAAAAAATTGGGTTCGTTTTGCAGCGGATAATTGAAGACAACTATCTCGGGGGAGTTTACTGTCAGATCGCTTGTTTTGATGGGCTGGCCTGTCTTGCTATTCACCAGCGTCAGCGTGGGGAACGTAGAGGAAGTAACCTCCTGCGGCGGTATGATGTTCTGGATCAGGCTGCGAAGGGAAAGACCGGCCACTGCCGCAATGGAAATTATGCCCATTGCCTTTATGAAATTTCTGCGGCCGGGATCGTTCACAGCATCCTGATCTTGATTGTTGTTGCATTTCTTATCCTTGGGAGTTTCTGCCGTGTTATAACACCTCCAGATTCATAGTATTCCCTAATCGATTCGTCTAAACCAGCTGATGAAATAAAGTCTTAACCTAACTATTCAGGTCATTATTTTCATCATCAAGTATATCGATGCGATAAATGCCTAACAATTAAGATTATGATGTTTTATCTCTTTATGTCATGGAAAACCATGAAAACACAGACATGCAATTATGTGATATGCCCTGAAAGATCTCAGGTTAGTTTCACGATATCGCATCTTGTTCTCTCAAAGGTGTCTGGGCAGTTCACCAGATTGCATGGATGTGCCGCAGTGCGTGATCTGGAATTCGTGGATTATGCCCTTTTGAAGATAGATGTTTCAAGCATAAGGACAGGAAACAGCATAAGGGATAGAAACCTCATGAAGAAAGACTATTTCAACGCAGCTACCTATAAGTTTATAGAATGCTGCGTACGAGATCTTGACATAAAGAACTTCCCCGATCAACCTGTTGATTTCCACATAAAGATAAAGGATATAGAAGAGATCGTACCGCTTAACGTATTCGTGATTTCCACCAACAATGAAACGGTCAGCCTTAGAATAACCGGAAAGATAAGAACCCAGGATTTCGGACTGAAATGGCAGTCTCCATTCAAGCCGGGACTAATGGTCGGATCAGAGGTGAATTTGAATGTATACCTTTCACTGTTCAAAGGCCAGACTACGCCAGAGAGTCTCGGAAATAATCCATCACAATCTTCTTCAGCCCCCGCCGCATCACATCGGAAATAGACGAGGTCTTTATGCCGAAGCTTTTTGCAAGATCCTTCATGGATATCTGCCTGTCTATATCGAAATAGCCAAGCTTCAGGGCACTCATTATGACCTCCCTTTCCCTAGGCGTAAGATCGTTTTTGGAGTACTCATTTATCGATATCACGATTACGTTTATCTCCTCTTCCTTGAGCTTTCTGAGGGCTCTGTTGAACTCTGCCTTCGTTGGTGCTATGATTCTGTATCTGACCTTGTCGAAACCAATGGATTTTCCGCCCATCACCATCATGTTGAATGACTCCAGAATACGACAAGCTGTGCAGCTCTTGCCCTCAGCCCATATGGCGTCTTTTCCGCTGAGATTTGCCTTGAGAACATAGCCAGGATATTTCTTTATCTCGTTGAAGAGTGTTCGCCTGTCCAAGGAGGGCTTTATCAGATGTATCGTTGTATTTTCACCTATTCTGAGGCGCTCTATAGCTGCCTGTGGATCCCTGTCCAGAACAAGATTCGTTACCCAGCAGTCCTCTCTCTCCACCTCTATTATTGCCTCAATCGACGGGTTGTTTCCTTTCAATCTAACATGTTAGGCATCCATGAAATATAAGTATTGCCCTTTGTGTCTCGATAAGATGACAGACATCAGAGTAAGGGGCTACAAAAGCATCTCGTTCTGGCAGGAAGAAGGCATAGGCCTGATAGTTATACGGAGCGACAGCCATGGCAGATTTGACCTGAATACGCTTGGAGAGATAACCGCAGCAATTGGCATAGCGGCAATGGATGGAAGCGTAAGGGCTGTGGCATTGACAGGTATGAACAACATTTTCGGACGGCAGCTTGTAATTGGACAATTATCAAATAATACTGTTTATAATGTAATGCAGTCCTCATCTTCGCTGATATCCATGATCTATACATTCGAAAAACCAATATTCTCAATACTTAACGGTGATGCTATCGATGAAGGTTACGAGATAGCGCTCCTAGCCGACCGGATAATAAGCGCGGACGACATAAAGGTTGGATTCAGCAGGGATTACGAATTCAAGATCGGAGGTTCATTCACATCGCTGCGAATGACAAAAACAGACATATCAGGCCCGGCCGAAGGTATAAATGTAGATCGCGTTGTGAAACATGAAAGCCTGCTCGAAGATGCCAAGAATATCATAAAGGAAACAGCAGACATAAACTTCCCAATGAGGAGAAGGCAAAGATATAGGTACATAAGTGAACTTATAAACGCAGAAAAGATAAACTTCTACGAGCATTATCTTGCGCGCAGCTGAACAAGAAGTTTGAAGCATGCCGATCGGTATCCAACGATTTCAACTGCCCAATAGCCCTTATTTTTTCTTCAATCTCTGCCTTAACTCGGAAAGTACATTCCTAACGTCATAGAAGTATATGTTATCATATGGACATGCCAGCACGCAAGAACCGGATCCAACGCACTTTGAACTTTTGAAGTAGCCCTGTTTTATAAATTGTCCTGCCAGATCACCAGCACCAACTTCACACGCCGTGACGCAGGCCTTCGTTTCACATTTCACGCACTGCGATGGATCATGCACCTTCAACCTGAACAGCCCTATCCTGCTGAAGAATCCCACAAATGTACCGGTTGTGCACCAACCATACCTTCTGCAGGGGCTCATTCCTACTAGCGGAATACTCATGAAGAAGATGTACCAGATCACGTTCCACACCGTAACCGAATAGATTACGGCAGGATCTACACCATACGGATCTGCGAAACGGCCACCGGTATTAGCCAGATACGAGAAGTATGCCGCTATTAATATGAGTATCCATGCAGAACCGATGATCGGATACAGAGACTCCTTGAATTTGCTGCCTATGTGCTTTCTGCTAGCCGGAGCAGAATAATTGTATTTTATCATGGCCTGCCCAAGCGTCCCTCCGTACATAACTGCAGATGGGCAAAGCGTGCTGCAGTAACTCCTTCTGCCGAACAGGAGTGCGAGGCCTGCATAAAGTGCATAGCTGCCTATGAGCGCGGCCAGTATGCCTGGATAGACCGGGCCGAGGCTTCCGATATTGCCCCAGAATGGGAGTACTCTGTAATATTTTGGATCAACGAAATTGGGGAAATACACCGTGTAAAGGGTATATGCAACTAGGGCGAATGTGAGATTCCATTTTTTTTCTTTCCATCTCAGCCTACCTATCCTTACTATGACAAGCGAGGCCATCTCCACGCCCATTATAATCAGAAAGACGTATGAATTCGTGACAGAACCGAATATAAAGATCGCATTCAGAATTGCCGGCACAATCCCGCTATAAACACCAACACCGAAATTGCTCAAAAAAGGAACTACGCCGTTCACACCGTTCACCACGGATATTATGGAAGCCGAGGCCAGCCATTCTGCAGCGAAGGAGAAGAGGAGCACGTAGAACATGCTGTATCTGTTGTATGACCAGCCAGGCCTTCCCCTTATCTCTGTATTCCGAAATAGGAAGTAAAAATAGAATGCCATCTGGGCCATCATAGAGATATCGAAGAGAAGCAGTGTTATCAATGATCCGAAGACAATTGAGGCGAACAATCCAGCTGCCGAAAAGCCCATTAGGCCGAAGAACAGCGTTATCATCACAATTTTCCCAAAGTTCATCGTATCGAATTTCACTGCAATGATTTCGAAAAGGATAGCCATGAAAAAGACCATTACAGCCGTGAAGTATATCGTACCGTAAAGCGAAAAATTCGATTGAGGCATGAAGAAAGGATTGAAGAGGCCTGAAAAGACCACTCCAGAAAATACTATTTTTTTGATGCTGTCCTTTTCAAGGAACAGCAGTGAAAGGATCATCTCTATCTCCATTGAGGCGATAAACAGATAGCTGCTCACGCTGTGAACCAGCGTGTAGAATACTCCATGGCTAATGATGTTAGGATACGTAATGATCGTCAGGAAATAGGCCATGGCAACTTCATTTGATATGAGAAGCGATATGAATGCCGATTTTCTGGAGGTAGTCATTGAAGAATTCCTGGTGAAGTACGCCCAGGCGACAGCGCCGCCCATAATCGCCATTGGCATATCCACAGCCATCGAAGCTGTAGTGAACGTGATGCGAGTTTGAAAATACAATATAAGACCAACGAACATCGAGAACATCATGGCCTCTACAAGTATCTCTATGACACCATTTGTCCCTTTTACCATGATCCTGTAGAATAGATAGAAGAAGAGGAGTGACATCAGGATTTCTGTTGAGATATCAATCAGCATGTTCACCGATGATCACCCTTTTATTGATGGAAAATGAGGTGCGTGCAAAACTGTTTAGCGAAAGATGCGTTGTGTACCACATAACTGGCAACATGGCTATCCAGAGCGAGAGGCTGAACCAGACCTGATCTATCAGAGGTATGAACATCCATATGTGCTTTTCCATAACTGATGACAGATAGAATATCACCAGTGGAACTACATTGAAAACAACAGAAACGTATTCCAGGTAGGTGTATCTCGTGAGCGGTGGCATGATGCTGTATCCCGCACCTATCGCAATGCCAGCTGAATATCCGGTTATCATCATAACAGCATAGAATGACGGATCACTGTACGCAATGAAAGTGAGGACAGGAATGAACCACATATATGAAAGCATGATACCCGATACAGATAGTACCGAACCAATCGCTATGGACGTAGTTTTTATCCGAATTATATTGAACAGGATCATTGCAAATATGAAGCCAGAGAGAACCATGGCCATACCGCCTACAAAGAAGAATATGAAATTCTTCTCCAGGCCTATTGAAACTAGGTACGCCAGTAGCATTGGGATGAAAACTGTACTCATTATGATCAACAGCCGGTAGACAACTGAACTATCTTTCGGCCTGACAAAAAAACTTCTGATCGGCCTTCCGGATCTGTAGAAGTGCGATACGAATACATATGTGAGTATGAGCAGTGTCAAGCTCAGCAGAAGCACTGGTATGAGTATCACATCTATTATGAGCGCTGCAACAGCAGGCAGGAGTGAGATAAAACTTTCGCACTGGCAGCTGAACGCGCTCGTAAGACCTGACAGGGCCGAGCCTATCGTACTACCATGCCTGGACGAATAAGATATGATCTGGTAATAATTCTCGGAGACGAGCACAGCTACACCAAAGAATACCAGCTCTATGAACGGGCTAATTAGTACATCTATATTTTCACTGAGAACGAATACGCCATCTACGTCGAGGCCAAGAGGTATCATTCCAAGGCCCTTGAACAAACTGATGTCGGATTCTATTATGACTGGTGCCCTGGTTGGCAGTGATACGGATATCAGCCCTCCGAGATAGATCATGAATATGATGGTGCCCGCAAACGCCGGCAGCCTTATAATGGCTTCATCCATTTCATTGACAAGCTCCCAGTCTGAAATGAATGCGAGAAAAAGCGATATCAGGACAAACCAGAACATGGGATACCTGTAAAATGAAATCAGCATCACTATGAGGAAAAAGACATAAAATGTATTACCGTAAACTGGTAGTGCATTTGAAATTTTGCGCAATAGAAGCGAAACAAAGAGAAGCAAGATCGGCATCGATATGATAATGAGGAAAAGAAAAATTGAATCGCTTGTTATGAATATATATCTATTATAAAATAATATGATGGAAAGAAAAAATATAAGAATTGAAATTATTTGAAAAATAAAATTAATTCTTTTATCCATGCTTAATCTACTACAACGGTGCCTGTCATCCAGCCAACGGTTGTCATCGCTCCGCTCCAGCCTCCGTTAACCTCACTGAGGCCGCACGGAACATAACACTGCCAGGTATACGTGCCCGTGTTGTTCAGATACAGGTATGCCAGCGTAGTGCTGCCGCCCCAGGTTGGTATGTTGACCAGGATCTGACCGCTGTTTATTATTGTGAATGTATGTGTTATATTGTATCCCCAGCTGGAGTTACCATACCAGTTGATCTGACTTATGACTTTGGGCTTCTGGAGGGTTGTGACGTTGTTGCTGTACTTTGACAACGGGATGGTGCTGTTGTACTGGTACTCGACTCCGCCCACCGTCCCAATAACCTTGGTGAATATAGTGGTGTTTGACGTACTCGTATTTCCTATGTTGGGTGTTGGTCCGGAATCGTAGTCTATTATGGTCAGCACTATCTCCCTGTGCGCAGGCAATACTATGTTCGCTGCTGATTCAAGCGTGTTGTTGGCTGCCAGTATGAAATACGATGGCTGATTGTGCTCGTATGTGGAGTTGTATATGTACGGATTTGACGGCGTTATGACAAGGGTCAAATAGTATGGGCCTGTGGCCGGGGCAGATACAGGATGGCTCGTTGTGTAAGAGTAGGCCACACCTATGCCTATGCCGCCTATTACAACAACCGCTGTCACCAATGCATAGAATACTTTATCATCCATCTGTTATCGCTGTTAAAATGATATTTCGCTATTTAATCGTGAAAGCTAATATTTTAGGTCATAGGATTAGTGGAAAATATTGCTGAAATAAGTACGAAATACGCTTATTTCAAGCCCGTCATCTCTTCACTTTGCTGTATCCAACGACCCTCGGGAATCCATTCTGATCTGCCATCACAAAGCTATCCTTCAGGAGTGGAAGCTTGAATCTAGTAGTGTAGGCGTCCCCCTCAGGATTGCACTTGACAAAGTTCATGAGATCTGATATGTAAGGATCGGACATAGTATCTCTCCCTTTGAGTGATTTGTGGAATACAACACTATCCTTCACCTGATTCGTATATTCGAATGGTTTTTCTGCAAGGAACATTCCCCTTGAGAGTTCCTCGACCTCCACATTCTTGAGTGCAACTCCAACTCTAGTACCCGCTTCGGCTTCATCAAAATCAACGTCGTTTACTTGTATGGATCTCACCTGCACCTCCCTGTTGATGCCAGACAGATACAGATCCTGATGCTTCCTAATCTTTCCAGAGAGTACAAAGCCAAGGATAACCGTACCCACACTCTTCACCTTGAAATAGTGATCAATAACCACCAGTGTATCCTGTTCGTTTCTCTCGATCTTGAATGCCTTTATCCTGTCTATTATCTCCATTGGCCTTCCAGAAAAAAATTCTGGCTGTATGTTTGTATCCTTCAAGAGCTTCCTGATGGTGCTCTGCTTGTCCTCGCTCGCAACAATGATCCCCCTAGTCTTTCCGAAGAGATCCAGTGCGATAACAGTTTCGGCGAAGTACTTGTCAAGATTTTCGCCGTTTATTATGAAGAGATCGGTTGGATAGATGGAATCCGTAAGCGACGATACCTTATCTGGATACTTTATCGGTTCTATAAACGTCATGACTCCATCCTCTTCCTTCCTGTTATAGAGCCTTATATCGCTCTCAGTACCCTTCTTTGATACTTCACGGAGTATTTCCTCCACCCCATAGGCGAATACGTTGAAATGATACATACGACCGCATGCCATATGTTTAGATTAAAATATCCTTTTAATAGCGACAGCTAACAAATGTTTTAATCGTTATTTGAAATTAAATCCAGGATCCTATGGATATTAAAAGGTACTGTCCAGTGACGGACTCTGAACTTCCAGCTGATCATGTCTATTTTAAGTTTAGGAGTGAGATTGAAGCGGCAGAGGCCTATCTAGGCCTTGCCATATCCGAAGGGATAAAGGTCAGGGAGACCAGGGAAATCCTGGACATCATTGATACGGTATACAATTCGCTCAGCGATCCAGAATCAAAATTGAACGATTTTCAGGAAAAAAGGCTAAACTTCACTGAGGAGGACTGGTATGATATAAAGGAGAAGGCAAACAACGGAAACCGCTGGTCTCTGTACATGTTCCTCGCTAGAAGCGCGGTTGACAGCGCAGTTTATTGGTCATACAGGATGAAGGAAACTGAGGAATTCAAGGAGATAGTGAAAGAAGAAATGATATCAAAGCTCTTGAAGGCGGGCTACGTAATTCTCCGGGAATCACTAGGAGAGGTAAGGTTATAATTTTTCAATAAAAAATATTCTATATCAGGTCGTGTGTGTGACCGATATGCCCCGCAGGAAATCAAGGTATGAAAGTGGATCTTTTACATACCTGTCTAGAATGTTCGTTTCCCTGTAATAGTCCTGAAATAGCAGATGTGCTTCGTATTCCGCAAACAGACCGGTTTCAACAACAGCTGAAATGGCCTTCTCCAGCTTTGTCTCGCCTATCTCCTTTTTTCCATTCATTTTCCTTATGTAGTTGACTATTTTTATAAGCGGCAGATTATCATTGCTGCAGATATCGTAGACACCTTCACGTTTGAGTATGGAATTTACCACCTTAACCACATCATCCACGTAAACCGGTGCCAGATTCCCTTCAGGAGAAAGATGCCCAACTCTCTCTGAGAGTTTTCTGAACCTGTCTGTGAAATGATCGCCCTCTCCGAAAAGGAACGAAAGCCTCACGACAAGCCCGTTCTTGAGGACACGCGTGTTATCCTCAACGAGCCTCTTCGTTCTGAAGAACTCGAGCGGATATGAAGGATGGTTTATTATTGAGAATGAAACCACCTTCTGTTCCGTGTTATTCGCCTTCACCGCATTGACCACGTTCTTTATGCCATCGAGCAGGATTTCACGATTCCTCTTCTCATCGGCGTTCCAGTCCTCCACGGCAAATATGGCAACGTCCACGTCCTTCATGGCCTCTGCAACTTTGGAATAATCAGTTACATCGCCGGATACCCATTTTGCGTCCTTCCTTGTAACCGAATTTCCTTTTTCTAGTGAAAAGTATACCATCTCATCCGCATCCAGTCGGTTGACCAGATGGCTCCCAAGAAACCCCGAACCACCGAAAACTATGACCTTCACATGCTTGTATTTTTTCAATCTATTAAAAACTGACGTAGCTGATAAGAAATATTGGTCTGGCTGGCTAAATACCATCGGAGTGTTTTCAAGACTCTATGATGAAGAAGGATGAAGAACCCTGCATTCCACGTTTTTAAACGTATCTACCTTTACGTTGGCGGAACCGGTTCAGGGCGAAACTATTGTTTATGCTGGCCGCAAAACGAATAACGTTATATATAAACTAACAATTCAATGCCGAACTGCAATGCCTAAAACACCAGCTAATGTTAAGCCAATGGATGTACTGAAATCAGCGCTATCCAGAAACGTGTTGATAGATGTTAAGGGAAACAGGGAGTATTCAGGGATACTTGAAGGCTACGATGTTTACATGAACATCGTGCTGCAGAACGCCAGCGAAATCATAAATGGGGAGAACAAGGGCGTGTATGATCGTGTTCTGGTGAGGGGCGATAACGTCATATTCGTCTCTCCATCTAAGGGTGATGGTTCATGAGTAATGGAACAGCCGTAATGGGTAAGATAAACAATAAGAAAACGCACATAAGATGCAGAAGGTGTGGTCATCACACATATAATGTAAGGACGAAGAGGTGCTCTCACTGTGGATTCCCTGCCCCCAGGATCAGATCCTATAGATGGGCAAAAGCCAAGTGAAGACTGTGCTGTTGTGGGCTTTAAGGGTAGGATCAACGCCTATGAGCCCATAATAACCGCACTGCGTACACTGCAGCACAGAGGTCAAGAATCAGCCGGTATGGCTGTTTTTGATGGCAGAAAAACTGTCCTGAAGAAGGGTCGTGGCCTTGTAACCGACGTTTTCAATCCTGCAACGGATAGCATAAAGGGCAAGGTCGGGGTTGGCCATACCCGTTATTCTACAGCCGGTTCCAAGGACGTTATCGATGCTGGTCCATTCGTTATAAATTCCCAGGTTGGATTCATCTCTCTTTCCCATAACGGCGAAATCGTCAACGCGGATGAGCTGAAGGAGGAGATGAAGAAGGAAGGCGTAAATTTTCAGAGTGATTCAGACACCGAGGTACTGCTCGCAGAGCTTTCAAGAAACATTTCAAAGTACGGCCTGAAAAAAGGTTTTGAGGTGTCTATGAACACCCTCAGGGGGGCCTATGCCTGCGCAGTGGGCATAAATGACAGGCTCTTCGCCATGAGGGACCCAAACGGAATAAGGCCCCTCATCGTAGGAAAGAATGCGGATGGATACATAATAGCCAGTGAAAGCTGTGCCATAGATGCACTTGATGGGACGATCATAAGGAATGTTGAACCCGGCGAGGTCGTTGAACTGACAGATGACGGCCTGAAGACCATAGCACTTCACGAAGGAGAGAAGACCGCACACTGTATGTTTGAATACGTATACTTCTCAAGGCCTGACAGCACCATAGATGGCATAAATGTGTATATGGCCAGGGTCAAAATGGGCATGATGCTTGCCAAGGAGAGCCCCGTGGAGGCCGACATGGTCATACCTGTCCCCGATTCCGGTAGATCGCAGGCCATCGGGTTCTCGATGCAGTCAGGCATACCCTACACCGAAGGCTTGATGAAGAACAGGTATTCCGAAAGAACTTTCATAATGCCTACACAAAGCGACAGAAAGGCCGCGATCAGGCTGAAGCTGAACCCCGTCAGGGAAGTCATATCTGGTAAGAGGATTGTGCTGGTCGATGATAGCATCGTAAGGGGAAACACCATGCGATTCATCGTGAGCATGATGAGAAAGTATGGTGCGAAGGAGGTTCATGTTCGCATAGGTTCGCCACACATAATTGCACCTTGCTATTTCGGCGTGGATATGAAGACAAAGGATCAGTTCATAGCACGCGGAAAAACGGATGCAGAGATAAACAGCGAGATAGGAGCTGATTCGCTGGCATTCCTCTCCATAGATGGCCTCAAGGAAGCCATTGGCCTTGATGAGAATAATCTGTGTCTTGGATGTCTGACCGGCACCTATCCCATAGACATATCGAAAAAACTTGCGGAGAAGATCACGCAGTATTGATTATTTTTTAACTTTCCTTATCTTCTCTTCTATGTCCTCACGCATGGATCTTGAATCGACATGCGTGCCGAGGAGATCCGCCCTTGCCGTTATGGCTACCTTGTTGGCTATTATCCTCGCTATCCTCCCTCTTGCCTTCGGGTTCAATGCAGAGAGACCCGGAAATTTGAATATCACTCCGTACTTTGGGTTCTTCTTCCCCTGGCCGAGTGACTGGAACAGTGCCTTTTCGGCTCCGAGCATCTGGATGGAGCTGGCAGGCATCAGCGCCAACCTTCGAAGCCCCCTTGATCTTTCCAGGAGATCCATTGCCAGTTTGGGGCCAACAAGATCCGCGGTGTTTGGCATGATCTCCTTTATTCTCGTTCGTATTGCATCATCCATCTGCGATCTGAAGTCGCACATCTCTGTGCCCTTCCTGAATATCGCAGAAATATCTGGAAAAGACAAACCGTTCCTGAAGAACTGACATGGATCGCCGGACTGGCTTATTCCATATGGTATCGAAAATGGAAGGCACTTCTCATAGTATTTATTGATGATCTCGTCCATGGCGTTCCTTACCGCCGCCACCTTTATCAGCGCCTGATCGGGGGTAAACTCTTCCCTTATTCTTTCCTTTCCATACTCTATCAGCAGTTTTCTCAGGTCCGGTATCTCTCCCATACCATCCAGTTCTGGTATCCTTCCTTCCCTCAGATCTTTGAATATCCTTATGTAATCCTGATCCAGATTTTTGAACAGCCTCTTTCCCGATCCGTACCACATTATCCTTTCCATCATCAGCCTCCAGGAATATATGATCGAAATCCACTACCTTCATAAAGATGTTATCAGAGCTGCACATGGCTATGCCAGTTCCCACCAGATCGTTGTCCTCGGAGATGACGGCTACGCGTTCACCCTTCCTGAACTTTCCGTCAATTATCTTGATTCCCCCGGCATACAGATCCGATCCATGTGCTATATTCCTCATGGCGCTCCTCTTGACCACGATCTTCGGATAGTCCTTGAAGGCGTAGGTCATATCGAGTATGTGGTCCCTGAGCAGCTTATCCTCGCCCTTCCTGGCCAGTTCTACCATAGCCGCGAAATCCTGCAGTGTTATGCACCTATCCTCGGAGAATGGACCGGTTGAAGTCCTCCTCAGATCCACCATCTGCCCACCCTTTCCGGATACGTATCCGATATCCGTGCAAAGCGTGCGTATATAAGTTCCAGATTCGCATTTGACGTGAAACAGCACTAGCCTGTCTTTCTTCTCCAGGAGATCAAGCGAATACACCGTCTTGATCCTGAGGCTTCTAGCCACTGCGCTTCTCACGGGTGGCAGCTGATATATCCTTCCTGTGAATTTTTTGAAATAGTACCTGACCTCTTCTTCGGTTATGTCTTCGTAAAACCGCATAACACCAACATATTCCTTTGGACTCTCGTGCACAACATCCACAAGGCGGACGGCCTTGCCTATGGCCATAGTCAGGACTCCGGTCACGTTTGGGTCAAGCGTACCGATGTGCGCCACCTTCTCTATGCCTAGGATCTCCCTAACCCAGTGATCAACCTGGTGGCTGGTTGGGCCCTGAGGCTTGTCAAGCACTACGAAACCATTGATATTGGAGAAATCCAAGTGTATCGCCTGCGTATTTCATATCCATATTTAAATTGAGATGGCGTTCACCGCAGTATTCTCGGTGTAAAAATATCCTTTCTTGACATTTCATCGATCCTGTTGGCGATATACACCGCTATCTCCGGTGGCTTCATGAACTCTGTATTTACGACAATATCGTATATGGAAAGATCGTCTACGTCGATCCCATACAGCTTCCTGTACCTTTCCTTCTCCGATTTTTCACGCTTTTCCATGAGATCTCTTGCACTATCGATATCAATATTTTCCCTTCCAGCGAACCTTACGAGCCTGGTGTAATACGTTGCATAGAGAAAGATCCTGAATGCGTTTATTCCATTCAGGTACGATATCCAGCCGGCAAGCCGTCCCTCTACTATTATGTTGTCGTTGGCCTGCATAAACGCCTTCTGCGTTTCATCCGTATAATAATCTGCCTCTGGATGCGATTCGGAATATACGTTGAAGTCCTCTATACTCATATTCATCTTCCTGGCGGTTTCCCTGAAAAATGTACCGGAGGAGTATACGGTATATCCTGTTATCCTTGACAGTTCTGAACTGACAGTTGACTTGCCACTGCCGATCTTTCCGGCTATCGTTATCCTCATCGCAGTTCCCTGTTCAGTCAGTTGCCTTTGAAACAGACATCCTGCTGAGCTTCCTCAGCTTGAAGCTGAAGTCGATGTACTTCATGACCATGGTTACAAAGTAAGAAACAACAAGTTCGGTGAGGAAGTACATGAATATCCAGTATGGCATTATCCAGAAGTGGGCTGTCGTTATATTTATGTTGTAATCCCATGGAAATGCAACGTAGTTATATGGCAGGTTTCCTACAAACACGAAGAGCCAGGCGTAAAACAGTATTGTGACAACGCTGATAACCATGAGCGGCTTCATAGTGTTCATGGAGAGCTGATACTGATCCATCGACATCTGCATCCTCATGCTGTTGAGTTTGTTTATCTTCTTCATATCGCGTTCTCTGTAGGCTTCCCTTATGGCATCATTGAAGGCCTTCATTGTATTCTGCATCTTGCCCATTTTGACCCAGTCGGTGAAGAAATACCTTGGAATTGACAGTATAATACCTATTATAACACCGGTCAATATGATCGTGAGAACAGGATACCTATAACCAAATCCAATGGAAGGGATCAGCGCGAAATTGAGTAACCTTCCAACTGCATCCCTGGAAGATGGAGTTATGACAAGGAACAGCGATCCCAGCATGACCACCATATATATCATCTGGAAGGTCATCATCTTCTTCATAGCTTCCTGCTGTTCCTTGGGATACTGTTCAGTCAACTGCAATCACCTTTATGATATCATGTGCTGCCTTATCTGGTTTTCCCTCCTCGTTGGTTATGATCTTGACCGTTGCGCCGCTGAAGATTGAATAGGCCGCTGCAAAAGCCCTATTGATTTCCTGGTGCTCTCTTATGCTTTCGACTGAATCCTCATCCCTTGCCCTGGTCGGGTCGTTCTGCCTACGCCTCAGGATCAGCTCCGGATCTGCTTCGATTATTATGAATGCAGACGCATTTATCTCGCGCAGAACCCATTCCGGAAGGCCGGGGAGGTAACCGAACGGCGTCTTTATGGACATATGCGTGTCCACGATGACGTCTTCCATCCTACCTATCTCCGTAGCAGCGTTCTTCTGCAGATCTATCTGTATATCCCTCGAAAGCTTTCGCATCTGATCCCTGTTTTCCACAAGGCCCCGCTTTTTTGCCAGATCAAACATCAGCGTGCCATAGTTCACTATCTTTATGCCGGTCTCCTTGCTCACTATGTCCAATACAGTGGTTTTGCCCACACCTGCAACCCCGGTTATGACTGACCGCATTCAACCACCCACGAAGAACTGCCTTATAACAGGATGCATCTCCATTAGCTGCTCTCTTCCCATTGCCTCGTAGAACTGTATTATTATCCCGACAGCAAGAAGCAGACCTGTTCCGCTGGTGTCTCCAACTGTTCCGATGAGGTTGGCGCCCGCCGCAAGCAGGCCCACCACGGCACCGCTGAATATGGTTATGGCAGGTATGTATTTCTTGAGGACACGTTCCATGACCCTCGGATCCCTCCTGAAGCCTGGTATCTGCATACCGCTTGCCTGTATCTGCTTGGCAACAGCGGATGCCCCCATATTGGTGGTCTCAATCCAGAATATGGCGAAGAGTACGCTGAAACCAACCATGAAGGCTGTAAACACTATTATGTGTATAGCCTCCTGCAATGGCGTGTGACCCAGCAATATATTCTGATATCCGGATGGCTGCAGTATGGGGAAGAGCCAGTCTGATAGGCCGTTTGGAGAGAATAGGTAATATGCGAGACCTCCAGTAGGTGTTGTAGCCGAAATATTGAGTGCCGTTGCCTGAGCAGTCGTTGGATACGAACCAAGGAGAGGATTGTGACCAAGTATCGGCACCTTGCTGAGCACAGGGCTGCTCCAGAAAAGCAGCGTCCACATCGAAACGTTGGCAAGGAGCGCCGTAGCAAGTATAACCGGTATGTTAGATGCGTACAGAAGCTGCAGGGGATAGCGCCCCCTTGCACCTCTGACCCTTTCGTGCGATATTGGGAGCTCTATCTTGCTGCTCTGGAAATAAGCAACAAGGAAGAATATCAATAGCGTTCCAAGAACAGCTATCATTGGATTTGGAGGTGAGAACAGTATTTGGACAACGCCGTTTGTGAGCAGGTATGATGAGGATGAGTGCATTATTATGTAAAACATCTTTGGAAACGCACCTGCTGGTGGATTAGTAAGCGAGTAGGTCAAAGCATTATTCAGTGCCTGCCAGTTGAAAGCACCTATGAAAAGCTGTTCTGAAACATCTGCAGCTATGAAAAGAGATATTCCGGATCCGATCCCATACTTTGAAACGACCTCATCCATTAGAAACACGAGGTAGGAACCGAAGAAGAGCTGAAGTATTATTATGGTTTGTGCTAGGAACTCCCCATATCCAGGGAAGACGGCGTTTATCGAGTTGACTACCTTGGTATCAGGAACCAGGTAGCCAAAGGCCTGTGGTATCGCCTCCACGAATATCATTATTATTACCAGGAGCTTCTGAACTCCCTGATATATGGCCTTATCCTCGGCATTCTGAAGGTCAAGGTTGAATATCTTCGCGCCAACAAACAGCTGCATCACTATACTGGCTGTAACGATTGGGCCAATACCAAGATCCATGAGTGAACCGGATGCCCCTGCAAAGATCTCCCTGAATGATGCAAAGACATCTATGGTCTGTGCGGTGTTAAGGCCGTATATATATATGTTGCTCAGTGCAAAGTACAGTACCACGATGAGCGCAGTCCACATCATCTTGTACTTGAACTCTATATGACCCTTTGCCTTTTTTACAGCCGGAAGCTTCGCTGTCAGATCCTCGAGACCGTACAGCTTGCTCTTCTTTGGCCCTTTATAACTTGCAACCAAATAAATTATGTAAAATAGCGGTGCTATTATTACGCCGGCTATGGCGAGTTTAACGTATCCAAAGTGGCTGAAGTACCAGAATGCGATCATCAAGATCGCATAGACTATTATGAGGGGAAAGACAACTGAATTATTACGCTGAGCTTCCGTCATTTTCGATCTTCGAACCTATAGCTGAAAGCTTACTTATTGCTTTTTCGGTTGCCTTATCAATGATGATCGTTGACTTTACCGTAAAGTTTCCATTGCCGAGCAGCTTATCATAGCCTGCTGCCCTGAGATCCACTATTATCTCTCCGTTCTCCTCCCTCACGAAGCCGTCCCTCTTCAGGCTCTCGTACATGTATTCGACGTCGCCTAGGTTGATAGGCACTTCAACCTGCGAGATGTGATGGCTGGTGAAACCCTTTCCGCCAAAGTGCAGCGGGTCATATTTCACCATCCATATCCACTTGTGCTTTCCCATGCCGGCATTTCCGCTTCCACCTTTCTTGCCCTTGCCTCTGCCGGCCTTGAATCCGCGGCCGTAATGGCCACCGCGAAGCTTTTTAGTTCTCTCTCTTACCATTCAGATCCACCCCTGATATGATCATCCTTCTGATCAGCTGGTTTATGTCAGATCCCCTGTATCCAGAGGAACCGCCACTCCTGTATGACTTTCTGATAGCTTCATATCCGCCCTTTGGAGGATTTAGCCTTATGACAGGGACAGCGTCAGCGATCTCAGATGGCTTTATCTTTCCGTCGATGAGCGCCTGTGCCAGATCCCTGTATGATGTAAAGCCCGTCTTCTCCTTCAGCTCCTCCTCTGTGAGATGCTTTCTACCCCTGAACAGAAGCCTGTTCTTCAGGAGCAGCTCCAGAGTGTCTAGATCTATCTCACCCCATGTTACGTAATCTTTGACCTTCTGGAGCATGCCCTTCACCACTTCGTTCTCGTTGAGCAGCACCAGATGGTTGATCCTGTTAAGCCTCATAAGGTGCGCAGTGTCAGCTATATCCTCCTTGATGCCAGTTCTACCCCTAATCCTTATGACCGCTAACATTTACAACACTCCCCGAATATATAGGTGTAGACAGTACTATACCCGGATTTATCCTCACTTTCGACGTCTCTTTCAATGCATTGTAGACCGCGAGCGCGTAGTTCACCGTTGTCTTCGTGTGTCCTGCTGCAAATCCCCATGCATCCTCAATACCGGCTATGCTGAGTATCGTTCTGGCAACATCTCCAACGGCAAGACCGACACCCCTCGGCGCGGGCTTCAGGGTTATCCTTACCGAACCTGACTTACCCTGTACTAGGAAAGGCAGAGTGTGTGCCCTGCCACATCCGCATTCCCAGGAACCACAGCCCCTTCTTATCTCCATTATATTCAGCTTAGCGTTTATCAGAGCCTTTCTTATTGCCGGAGCGGCTTCCTTGGAACGTCCTATGCCGAGACCAACGTATCCGTCACCGTTTCCCACGACAACGGTTATTGAATAGGTCATCCTCCTTCCAGAGTCTGTCATCCTCTGGGCTCTCTTTATGTCGATGACCTCGTCCTTCAGATTGGGGAGAAGGTAATCAACTATTTCGTACTCCTTGAGAGGTAACTTGCTTCTTAGGGCTTCTCCCATAGTTTTTATCTGACCTGAGGCAACAAGCTTGCCCAGCTGCGTCTTTGGAACCCATTCTTCACTCATGCTTTTTCCTCCATCTTCTTAAAGTTCTTAACTATCTCCGAAATCTTAACTGGAGATTTGAGGTGTTTTCCATCAATCCGCTTCTTATCTGGAAACACATCCTCACCGTGTGGCACCTCGATACCTGCGTCTGTGAATCCCTTTAGGCACGCAGCGATCCTTCCACCCTTCCTGAACTTTCTTCTGCCGGTATCCAGCACCGCGCTCTCCACTCCGTTCTTTTCAGATTCAATTCCGGCTATGTAACCGACAAGGTAACAAACCTGTATGTTGTTCCCTCTGAGATCTACGCCGTATTTGGCCAGTGTTTTGTCAGTAACTGTGAAGAGTATCCTGTCGCCGATGTCTGAATACTCTGCCACCTGGGCTATGACGCCCTTTCCCGTTATTCTAACTATGAACCTTTTTTCTCTTGATTTCAATAGTTTGAGCCTCTTCGAGTAATCTGTAATTCCAGCCTCCTTTCTCTTGAACACCATGGATATCACTCACCCACCAAACCTGCACTCTTCAGATGAGACAGGAGCTGCGATCTTGACCTTATTGATCCGCTCTTTATGAATCTATAGTACTTCCTATATGTTTCCTTCGTTATCTTACCTTCGCTCTTAAGGGTCCTGAGCTCATCCCTGAGAGCCCTAATAGTATCTATCCAGCGATCCTTGCGCGGATATCTTGCATACTTTGTTCCCCTTAGTGATCCTGGACCGCGCCTCCTGTCCTTGGAGAGCTGCTTTATTCTCTTCTTTAGCCTTCCATTTGATATGCCCTTCTTCTGCTTTATCTTTATAACGTCCTGTTTCATCAGGGCTATCACATCCTGCCTGGTGGCGGCCTCCATGACACGATCTACCTTGTTCGTGTCTATGTATACCCTGGATGTACCGACGCCCTTGATGTCAGCAACGATCCTTTTAACACTGTCCGAACGCATCGATTTCACCTTCCATTGAGCACCTTGAGGTTGAGCTCTTCGGATCTCTTTATGATCTCCTGCCGCTTACGGGATCCTACGCTGGATGCTATTCTCACTGCCTGAAATCTTGGATCTACGGATTCAAGCTCATTTACATTGTGGATAAGAACCTCGTAGTATCCTGACGGATGCATGCCTCTTACCGCCGATGGGGATCTGAAACCGGCATCGACAACTGGCGGTCTCCTGGCGAGGTGTTCCCTCAACTTGGAATGCTTCCCTCTGGGCTTTCTCCAGGCATCTCCGAGCTTCTTGTACCTGAACCATTCCTGGCGGTGGAATTCTACCCTCTTCCTAGCCATAACGTTCTTGATCTTGAGCAACCTGCGCTGGTTTTCATCAAGCAATCTGTTCATCTCATTCACCCTTTGAAATCAGGTATATTCCATCCTGGAAGACCCTTGGATCGAAGCCCTTGATTATAGTCGATCGTTCTATATTCGCAGCGGTCTCCCCAACATCCTTTTTAGATATACCCGCAATATAAACACGGTCGCCTTTCACAGTAACCGTAGTATCACCAACGATCTCTGCAGTCCTCGGAGATCTTTCCCCGAAGAAGTTTTCGATAACCACCGTCTTTCCTTTGACCGATACCCTCATTGGGAAATGGCTGTAATCGATCTTCATCTCATACTGGAAGCCATCCTTCAGTCCCTTGATCATGTTGTTTATCTCAGAAGCCCATGTTCCAACTATTCCCCTTACCATGGAGTTGTTCTTGCTGGCATTGATCTTTATTGTGCTGCCATCTTCAACCAGCTTTACGTAATTGTTTGCGAAATTCTTTGATATCGTTTTGCCTCCATAGGATATCGTCACGGTGGTCCCAGATATGGATACCTTGAAACCATCCGGGATCTTTATGGATCTAGCTTCCTTCCAATTTATCATTTCAACACCTCAATACACATAGGCCAGAAGTTTACCCCCGATGCCAAGTTTCCTTGCCTCTATATTACTCATCACACCCTTTGTTGTGGTGAGTATAAGTATACCAAAGTCCTCGGCGGGTAGGTATCTGGCCTCATACTTCTCAAGATTCTCATTTTTCACTGGGAATCTGGGCTTAATGACGCCGCAGTTATTTATGGTTGTGTTCAGGACTATCTTGAACTTTCCACCCCTGCTCTCGTCTATCACCTCAAAGCTCTTTATGTAATTGTAGTCCTGCATAACTTTGAGAACCTTACCTATGAGCTTTGCTGCTGGCTCAGCGATTATCTCTCTCTTTCCGAGCCTCGAAGCGTTCTTTATCGAGTTTATGACATCATTTAGCGTATCATTCTTCATGAGGACCCCTCAGCTGTATTTCTCAAATCCTAACTGCCTGGCAGTTTCTCTGAAGCACTGTCTGCACAGGTGCAGACCATACCTTCTCACAATACCTCTTTTCCTTCCGCATCTAACGCAACCATCAATGTGCCCGTATTTCTTCTTCGGTTTGAGTTTCACCTGCGACAATATATCACCTCACAACTGTAACTTTAAAATTCTTCTGCAGGAAATCCTGCGCCTCTTCCTTTCTTACCCTTATACTGTTCGGTATGGTCTTTGATCCTATCCTTCTCCTCTCTATTCTGTATCCGCCGCGCCTCCTGAAAACGATAGCAACATCCATTCCGAATATCCCTATGTCAGGATCATACTTCATACCCTTGAAATCCGTGTAGTCGGATATACCAAAGTACGCGTTTCCGTGCTTGTCGAATGAATAGTCTGTTATCTTGTAGTCCTTTACATAGAAAGCCTTCTGCAGAAATTCCATAGCATCTTTCTTCCTGAGAGTGACCTTCACTCCTATGGGCAGACGCTTCCTTATGTTGAAGTCGCGGATGCTCTTCTTGGCGAGCGTGTTAGTTGCCTTATGGCCTGTGAGCATCTCGAGAACCTTTGCAGCCTTTGTTAATCTGTCTCCAGCCTGTCCCACTCCTATGTTCACGACAACCTTGTCTATAATGACCTCTTCCATTGGATTCATGGGATCACCTCCTCAGGACTAAGTACAAAGGAGAACTTCGAGCTTCCAATCATGAACACGTGATCCTTTATGGTGGAGAAACCCTCCTGGAAATGAACCAGGTTAGCCGATGAACCTTCCTTGACCTCTATTTTGCTTATCGTCCCTGTCTGGTTAACGTGGGAACCTGCAGTGATGTACGCCTTGTTGCCGGGCTGCATCTTTATTATCTCGCTTATCTTCATATCCGGTACGGAAACGGCCAAGACGTCTCCGACCTTTATGCTCTTGTCATCCGTTATGAAGGTTCTGCCGTCGTGGGTTCCAAGCTGAATTCTGTTTCCAGGGGCTATTACTTTTGATCTTACCTTGAGCAGTTTCATCGAGGCCCTTTCCTTGGTCTCCTTCATCAGCACCAGCGCACCCTGGTCATTGTATACTACTCTATAGGATTCACCATTTATCTCTATAACATCCATGAATCCTACTGCGAACTTCTTCTCTCTCACAGTCTTGCCGTCCACCTTGACCAATCCGTTTGCCAATATCCTGGCCGCCTCCCGCTCCTTGTCGGAAAGTTTAAGGTAGTCCCTTATGATCGAAAGCAGCGTGACTGATTGATCTTTTGGATGCATGCCTGGATTTGGTGTTGGACCCCAGAAGTAGGTTTTTCTCGGGATCTTGACCTGTCTTGATACCATCAGTCTCTTAGTTTTGTTTATCATTATCATCCACCTCTGTTTTCTCCTCCGCTACGGCTTCTTCCTTGGCTTCCTGGGCCTCCGCCGTCTCCTCTTTCCTAGGTTCTGGCTCTGGTTCTGGCTTCTCGACCACTATGTTCTTCCTTGCAGCAAGGGACTTTATCTTATCGAACCTGTCACCGCGAGACAGATCGAGATGAGTTATCTGGAGCTTCTCCGGCTGGATGCCAAATCCCTTTTGCTTTCCATCTGCCCTTGCTATTGTTATCCCCTCAACGACGACGAGCCCGGAGGCATGATCAACCTCTGCTACCTTGCCCCCTTCTCCCTTCCTGGATCCGCTTATGACCTTGACCACGTCTCCCATTATAACTGGGAAAGACCTTATTCCGTATTTTTTCCTCAGATCCTTGCTGAGAGACACTTCCATCTTTCTGTACATATGATCACCTTAAACTATAATTGAAGCTATAGCGGCTATTCTGGGCCATCTTTCAGCGGCCTCTCTTGCCACCGGGCCCTTGATCTCAGATCCACGGACCTCGCCATCCGGCGTGACCAGAACTGCAGCATTATCTTCGAATTGCACCATTGTGCCGTCCGGCCTGCGGTACGGGCGCTTCTGCCTTATGACAACAGCGTAAACTACCTTCGATCTCATCTCCGGTGTACCCTTCTTGACGCTGGCCATGAACATGTCGCCAACTCCTGCGGCGGGTATTCTTCTGGCCTTTCCATGCCATGCCTTCACGTCTATAAGGCTTATTGATCTTGCTCCTGTGTTGTCGGCACAGGTTATGTTAGCTCCAAGTGGCAATCCTCTAGTCTGCCTACCGGCTATTCCCTTCATTGATTCACCTTTTCAACAATGACAAAAGAAATCGTCTTGGCTAACTTCCTGCATTCGGCAAACCTGACTGTATCGCCAGGCTTGATCTTTATGCAGTCAGGAACATGAACGTGATACTTCTTTATCTTGGTAGCCTTTCTTTCATACTTAGGTATGTACTGCTGGTACTCCCTTGCAACAACAGCACTTTTCGTCATATTTGCAGACACAACCTTGCCCGTAAGAACCTGCCCTCTGACAGACAGCTTCCCGTGGTACGGGCAGTGCGGGTCGTTGCATTCACTCTCTGGCAATTTGACATCAAGTCCAATATTACGCGTATACATTTTCTTACCTCCTCAGATCTCGCAAAATTCTGCGGTATTCTCTCAGCCTGTCCTCAGGCCGCATGTTTATAAGATCACCATCAACAAACTGACCGTTAATCCTGAATTTCCTGAGATGTTTCGGTATCATTATCCTCTTTCTACCGGTATCTATTTCGAGCGTATTCTTTGTCTCGAAGGAAACCAGGCCAGTCCTTCCTATTTCGGACCTGTTCGGGCTGTCCACGATCGATACTTCCATGCCTGTGAACTCATCAAGGTATATCATTTCATTCAACGCTCGCTTTGAATCCCATATCCTCGAGGTATTTCTTGACCTCTTGGCGATGGTCTCCCTGGAGTTCAATTATCCTCCCCTCCTTCACTGTACCGCCAGAGGCAACCTTCTTCTTCAGTTCTTTAGCGATCTTCTCTATGTCCTCTGTCTTGGGATCGATGCCCTCGATGATCGTTACGAACTTACCGTATCTCCTCTTGTCGACCATTATCTTTACAGCCTGTGTTTCCCTTCCGAATCCCTCCCAAGGCTGTAGTTCCTTGGGCATGCCGGTGAAATTTTTATCCTTCATTTACCTTTTTTCCTCCCTCTCAACTGTAAGCAACCTGGCTATCTGGCGCCTTATGCCGCGTACCTTGCCAGGACTGGGAGAAGAACCTCCCATTGATATAAGGGCCCTCTCATGCAGAAGGCTTTCCTTAAGATTCTTCAGCGTTTCCTGTCTCTCTTCCTTCGACATCTGTCTGATCTGCTTTGCTCTCAGTTCCAACCTCTTCACCTCCGGTTATGTTCTCTATGCTGAATACATCTGGCAGCTTGTACTCTGGATTGAGGATTTTAACCGTCACTCCAAGTATACCCACCTTCAGCTTCGCGGTGGAGAACCCAGTTATCATTCCCTTGCTGCCCGGCTCTCCTGAATATTTAACATTCCCGTATATGAATTTCTGATACCTTGCACGCTCTCCTGATATCTTTCCCGATATCTTTATGAGCACACCCTTTGCTCCGGCCTGTATGGTTCTGTTAAGCGATGTATTTCCAGCTTTCCTGTAAGACCAGCCTTTCTCGAGCGATAGTGCGATCTTCTTTGCTATCACGGATGGGTTAAGATCCGGATCTTTGACGTCCTTGACCTCTATCTGTGGCGTCTCTATTCCATATTTTTTCTCTAGCGTGTCTGTCATCTGCTGTACCTTGCTCCCACGCCTTCCTATGACCAGCCCTGGCCTGTTCACGTAAAGGGTTATATTGGTGCCGAACGGCGTTCTCTTCATTACCATGTTTCCAAAGCCAGCGTTCTCCGTCTCCTTGACGACGTATTCGTAAACAAGCAACCTCTTGACTGCTTCGTTAATGAACTTTCTCTCCTTCATTCTGATCCCTCCGTTACTATGATCTCAAGGTTGATCAGATCTTTGAAGTTCGCACCCGCCCTTCCATAGGCCTTCGGCGTATACTTCTTTATCATCCTTCCCTTATTTGCAGCTATGTGCTTTATGACCAGATTATCGGTGTTGAGTCCCTTGAACTCAGCGTTGTTCTCCACGTTCTCCAGTAGCTGCTTGAATGCCTTAGCTGCTTTAACGGGATATCTTCCGGGGCCAACGCCCGGTCTGTGTGAGACGGAATCAAGATACCTGAAATACGGTATAGCGTAGGTCTTGTTGATCACAGCATCTATTATCTCCTTGGCCCTTGAGAGTGGCATTCCTCTTAGATGGTGCGCTATGTTGACGGAGTCTTTCAGCGATATGTCAGCCTCTCTTATTCTGGCCTTTGCGTGATTTCCTTCAATCTCCATTGAATATCCTTTCATGATGATCACTTCAGCGGCATGAACTTAGATGAACGGGTTGCGCCTACGCCCGGGCCTGAGTGCTTTACTTCCTTTCTCGTCATGACAAATTCACCAAGATAATGCCCTATCATCTCAGGTTTTATTTCAAACTTGAAGTAACTGTTTCCATTGTACACTTCGACTATCTTTCCAACGTAATTTGGCAGTATAATGACGTCCCTGACGTGTGTCTTCACGTCTTCCTCATCGCTCTCAAGCTTCTCCATGAGCTTCTTTTGTTCGTAGTTAGGTTCCCTTAACAGAGTCCTTCTTGCCCTTGCCGGTAGGATCTTTATGAGTTCTTCCATGCTCATCTTCTGAAGATCCTCAAGTGAGTATCCCTTGTATGTGAACTCCTTCGCTCTGCCACTAACAACTTTCTTTGATTTCCTGGCCTTTCTCTTTATTGATTTTACAGAACCCTGCTTATTAACGACCATTTACTCTCCTCCTCTTTGGTGAAAGCCTTCCAACCTTCCTTCCTGGTGGAGCATTTCTACCGACCGTACTTGGCCTACCAACATGCTGGTGGTTACCTCCTCCATGCGGATGATTCACAGCATTCATGGCCACGCCTCTAACAGTGTATGGACGCTTTGCTTTGCTCCTCAGATAGTGAACATGCGTACCTGCCTTCAATATTGGCGGATCTTTAATACCGGATGCCGCAACAACTCCCAGTGTCGCTCTGCACCTGGGATCAAAATCCCTCATCCTTCCAGAGGGAAGCTTGAGAGTTACGTGCTGCCCATGGGAAACGACCAATGCAAAGGTACCAGCACTTCTGCAGAACTCGCCCCCGTCACCTGGACTGCTCTCTATGTTGTAGACATAGCTCCCATCCGGAATGTTTGCAAGGACAGTCGTTGTACCTGGAGAAACGCTGTCAACGTTACCTGCCACAATGTTCTGCCCGACAAATGCCCCTGTGAAGGCTATCTGATAGGCCTTCTTCCCATCACTGCCCATAAGCTCTAGAAGTGGAGCGTTTCTGCCTGGTGCGTGTATTATATCCTTTATGACGTATGTACCCTGATCTACGTGCTTCACTTCAGTGATGTGACGATGGCTCGGGCTCCTGTACACAAGGCTCCCATGACCTCTCCTCTGCGGAATTATATGCTTACCCATAATTCACCTCAGAATACACCTATACGCTCAGCTATCTCTTCAGCCGAGTACTCCTTGGCAAGCTTCACTATGGCCTTCTTACCCTTCTTGGTTATCATGACGTTGATACCCTCTACCTTAACTCCGAACCGCTCCTCTACCTCTTTCTTGATCATCTCTCTGTTCGCATCTCTCCTCACCATGAGGGTGAGCTTGTTCTCCTTCTCAGCCATGAGAGCGGTTTTTTCAGTTGAGAGTGGAGATATTATTATATCACCCTTCATTGATCCACCTCTTTCAGTGATTCTATCGCACCTTCCGTAAATATTGTGAGCCTTCCGCCTACTCCTCCAGGGGCAAGCTTTCTTATGCTGAGTGAGTTGGGTGAGGCAATATCTACCCCTGGCAATGATCTGAACGCCTTCATGGCTGATGAATTCCTGGCCACTATGAGTACGCTCTTCGGCTGCTTGTACCTTCTTCCCCTCATCTTTCCGCGACCTGCCCTTATATGCTTGCCCTCTCTGGATCTCTCTATATCCTCGTATACACCCAGATTCTTAAGAAGCGCGATGGCATCCTTAGTCTTGTTTATGCCTTCAACGCCATCCTCAACAACTATAGGAAGCTTGAGACCTTCTTTGAATCTGTGCCCTCTCTTCTTAACGGCTTCAACGGACGCGGTAAGCGCAATTGCCGAATATTTAGCCATTTTTCTCTCTCTGTCGTTGATCTTGACATAGAGATTCTTTGTTGTCCTTGGAGAATGTGCGCTCTTTCCTCCCACTGCACTCGCTATGCCAACAACCCTTGATCCACCCGCAATTCTTGGCATTCTCGAGATGCCGAGACCTGGCCTGGTAGTGTGCCCGACCCGCCTCATACCGGCAAGCGGGGAAGATCCATAGGGCTGCCTCATGGAAAGGGAGATGGCCCTAAAGGCCCGTCTGATGATATCCTCCCTCACCTCTGTATCAAATACCTCCGGAAGGTCTATTTCTCCCTTCATCTCACCGGAAACTGAATAAATAGGTACTTTCGTATTCAATCACCCTGCTTTGATTCCAATGATATGTACTCTAGCTTTACCTCTTCTATGTCCGGCACCTTCTGCCTTGCCGGATCTCTCATCTTGATAAGCCTCTTCGAAGCCCCAGGTATTGAGCCAAACAGCAGCACATAATCATTCTTCACAAATCCATAATGGAGGAAACCGCCACGAACGTTTATGGAATCCACCTCTTCCTTGTTCCCATATTTTATGACTCTGACGTTGCTGATCGTTCTCTGCTGGAATCCCATCTGACCGGCCTGCGGAACAGTGTTCCTGACCCAGTCAGGATGCCATGGCCCCAGAGTACCGATCATCCTCCTGTGCTTTCTGTTCTTCCTAGGTAGCAATTTCACGCCAAATCTCTTCACGTGTCCTGTGAAACCCTTGCCCTTTGTTATAGAGACAACATCCACGAACTTTCCAGGCTTGGAGAAATCGGTGAACGTTATCTGCTTTCCCAGATGATTCTTCGCATATTCCAGCCTCTCCTTAACAGAGTTGCCACCGCCGATCCTGAGCTCGAATATCTCCGGTTTCTTTGAAGGTATCCCAGGTACATCCTTGTTTCTAGTTGCCACTATTATTCTCACGTCTTCATAGGATTCCGGCGGATCTCTCTCAGCGACCTTCTTGATCTCCGGGATCTTCCTGAATATTTCCTTATCAAGATCCTTCGCCCAGGCCTCGAAGACAACGACGAGATTGCCCTCAGCATCCTCATCGTAGAGGCGGTACCCAACCACATCTAGGGGTGGGACCTCCACAACGGTCACCGGTACAAGTATTGGTTGGCCCGCCGTGACGCTCTTCTTCCTGTAATCTATCATTTCCACATGCGTCATGCCCACTTTGAAACCAGCGAACCCCTGTACCTTGACCTCGCCCTTTATCTCAGGCCAGCTTCTGATCTTCGGATCTACACTTTTTGCTCTTACTCTGGGGTAATATGCCATTGACCCCCTTCTCGAATGATGAGGCGTCGCCATCTAATTCACCACCTTACACCGTTACACGTCGTATGTCGATCTAAAACCATAGACCGACCACTCTGGGACTCACACGGGAGTTGCCCAAACGTGTATGGCTTTATGGCGCTTTTTTCAGCACCGTAAAGACAGCTCTATCGAGCACTTACAGCCCTAATGCAAACATGGTTATTAATATTTCTTGAAACTAACACGGGCATAAACCAGTAAATGGAGAATGTTCCTAGGTTGTTCCATATTTTAAGCAATGAAAAGCGATCGATAATATAATAATTGGATACATATTCATAGGTTTTTAATGGCAGACTCCAGATCCGGATACTGGAAGCTGAATCCAGAACCCGTTAATTTCTTTGGGGCTACTCTCTGGCCACTCATCAGTTCCCTGTACATTTCTGATCCGAGAATCAGTTTGCCGATGAATTCAGGTATTTTCATTTCTTTATAGCCCTTCTCTCTTGCTATTGCATGTGCTAGATCTGCGAAAGATACCGGAGATGGCGCCGCCATATTTACCGGCCCAGATATATCCTTATTTTCCATGAGGAACTTGACAGCGTTTACATAGTCCTTGATATGAATCCACGATACGGGCTGATCTCCATCACCAAAATAGTATACCCTCCTGGATCTGGAATTCATGATGCGTGCCAGAAAGCCCCCACTGCTGCTCAGTACGTTGGAAGTTCTCAAAATGACCGTTCTCGTATATCTCGAAGCTTTTAGGGCCTCGTCCTCCCATGCATTAGCTAGCTCCGCAAGAAAACCCGTTCCAGGGGGCGAGTTTTCATCGAATACAGTATTTTCACCATATCCATAGTATCCTATTGCAGAACCGGAAAGGAATGCCTCAGGCTTGCTGTCAAGCGATGAGATGAATTCGACCATTCTCCTCGTGCTCTCAATTCGGCTTCTTATTATCTCTTCCTTTATCTTCGGGTTCCAGCGTTTTGATCCTATATTGTATCCGGCCAGATTTATGACAACATCACAGTGCCGTATCTTTCTGAGATCGTTCCAGTTCACAAGATTTATATTTCCATCAGTCCTGGAAGGACCACGCGTTATGACGTTATACGTATTTCCCTGAATCTCAGTTATTGCTCTACCTATGAGGCCGGTACCGCCGGATATCACAATGTCCATTGTGCAATCAGAGTATACCCATATTAAATACTTTCTTAGCTTTCAGTGTTCGAGTATCTTTTTCAGTACATGCAAACTCCCATGCACGGCGCAGTAAGTGCGTATTTTGTTATGAAGAAGAAGCTAGTGCCATGCGGTTGAACGCTTCAGGCAAAGAATTAATAAGCCACAAGCTTTTGATCGCCGTATAGAGAGACGACGATGAGGCCAGCTGAGAAGACAAGAAAGAACCTGATAAAAGAGAGGATCACGGTCAGTGCTAGAACTCTTCTGCTAAGAGTTAATCCAACTGGAGACCAGAACCTTGGAAAATATGCTTATTATGCCTTCATATTTTCAATTCTAATCCTCTTTGCCGCAGTAATAGCGCTTACAAATGCATATCTGCATTATGTAAACGTATCATCATATTATTCATATGAAAGGAAGATACTGGCACCCTTTTCGCTTACCGGATATGAGGGTATGTTCTTCGTTGTGGCATTTGCACCGCTCCCAGATTATCTTATAATTCCCTTCTATGGTTATCTGTCCTCCATAGGCGAGTTCAATGTATTCGCCGCATTTTTTGTTTCTCTCATGGCAATGCTGTTCGAGATGGGCATAGAATATGCTGGAGGTCGATTGGCAGGGAGGGCCATACTTCTTAAAGCCTTATCGTACTTCAAGATAACAGAAAATGATCTTGAGGTCGCGGATAAATGGATAAGAGATCACGGCCCATTTTCAATATTCGTTGCCACTTTTATTCCATACTTCAAGAATGTCACATCGATCGCAGCCGGTACTCTGAAGATGAATGCACCATGGTTCTTCCTGTCTAATTTTGCTGGTTTTGCCATAAGGTTTGGGCTTCTTATATATATCGGATACTCCGGCGTATTTGTGCTGACACCATCATTCGATTACCGTCACCGATTAGGGATAGCAATCCTGGGCGTGATCGCGCTGCTCTATCTTACAGGCTACCTTATAAACAAGGCGAACACGATCATATCGCACAGGGCAGGGAATAGCAGATCGTAAACAAATATGTATACTTCAGCGTCCATAGCATTTAGAGAAATGTTATAACGCTTGATTTAATATGGATAAGAATGAATGGTATTTATCTATTCGTTGTCCTCCTCATTTCATGGATAGCAATCGTTTATCTGCTCTCACCTTACATAAAGCGTTCAAAGCATTTCTCACTTTTTGGCCCTGCGATAATGCTAAAATTCGTAAAGAACAGAGGAGTTATTGAAGGCATATCCAAAAAATTCCCTGCAAAAGCTTTCTCTAAGGTCTCTGTCATAGTGGTCATAATTGCAGGAATAGTTGCGCTGGTTAGTCTGATCTACAGCGCTTATCTGGCTTCATTTATAAGACCCAGCCAGGCACCTCCAGTCACTGAATTCCTGGGTCTTCCTGGTATTAATCCCGTCATCCCAATAGGGTATGGCATAGTGGCCCTTGTGGTCTCCGTGGTTGTGCATGAGATGATGCACGGCGTAACCGCAAAAAGGCATGGCCTTAAGGTCGATTCAGTCGGTGTGTTGTTTTTCATAGTTCCCGTCGGTGCATTTGTGGAACCCAACGAAACCGAGATGATGAGTGCAGATCCAGTCATCAGGAGGAGGATATTTGCTGCAGGTCCTGGTGTAAATATAATTATAGGCATTATACTGGCCATACTGATCTCAACTGTTATGTTCTCAAGTGCAGCCCCGGTTCATAACGGAGTCTACGTGCAGAGCTCGGATCCGCAGGTGAATCCGTCCATCCCAGCTGGAAACGAGATAATAGCCATCGGCAATTATACCGGCAACAACGTAACCACGGCCTTGATAAATTCCAATCTAGCACCTGGTTCAAATGTTAATGTCAGCCTGTTCAACGGAAAGAACGTAAAGCAGGTCGAGGCGGTTGCAGGCATTGTAATAGTATCTACATTGCCTGGTTATCCGGCTGCAAATGTGAGTGTTCCCTCCAATTCCGTGCTTCTATCCATAAACCATACCGAGATAAGGAATGAGACCGTGCTGACCGATGTTCTGGATGCGATACCGCCTGGGACAACGATATCCATGACCGTGCTGGTTATGCCATCCCACACCGTCAGGACATTTAACATGACCACAACTTCCGCTTACAGGTACTATGCACAATATGACCCCAGCGCAAATAATCCCGCCTACAGGGATTACAGCTTCGTTGGAATATCGATATCCTATATGGGCATAACAGGGTACCAGATGAACGAACTCAGGAACCTCATATTCCTCAGGGAGTTCTATTCTAATCCCGTGGAGGGTTTCATAGAGGCTATAGGCCTTCCCTTCTACGGCCTCAACCCCGTTCCGGTATCGATGGCCAGCATGTTCTCCGTTCCGTTCAGTCCGCTGATATTCTGGGGCATGCTGAACACGTTTTACTGGTTCTTCTGGATAAACATACTGCTTGGCATAACAAACGCACTGCCCTTCGCCTTCTTTGATGGCGGGCAATTCTTCAGGGACACGCTGACGATAGCTGGAAGAAAATTCAGATCGCTGTCCAACGAGAAGGTCGTTAACCAGATCATGTATTTCATGAGCTTCCTGGTCTTCTTCCTCATCCTGTGGGAACTGATAGTACCAAGAATAATTTAATCAAATAGCCCTGGGCAGATTCGAACTGCCGTCGATGGGTCCAGAGCCCATAATGCTTGGCCACTACACCACAGGGCTGCGGGTGGTGAATTTCAATTTTCTTTAATAATCTTTTCATTCGGACTGCGAATTCAGATTCTGAATCAGATATTGTTGAAATCTATCTTTGCCTTGGACGGATCCTTGGCTATCATGGCTACCCTGCTTTCGACCCTGTCAGCAACGAATGTGTAACCTAGGCGGTTGGCCAGATCATTGGAGAACTCCAGTATCTCAGCGTGTGATGGCATGTGCGATGCCTGTAGCTTTGTCATCGATGAACCCACGTGTACATAGCCCTTCGATTCTATAAAGTCTGGATCAGCCTTTCTATCAAGAGCTGCGTATTCGTCAAGGTATGGCATATTGACACCATGGACGAGCGTGTGCCTTATCACTATCCTGGTGTCAAGGCTTGGCAACAGTTCAAGCGTTCTCATGAGGTTCTCCCAGCCATTTCCTATTGATGGATTTAGTAAATCGTTGAATATCTTCTTATTTGGGGCTGCAACTGTAACGTATAACTGTGTTGGAAGGGGATCCAGCCTCTCAAGAACTGAAGGCAGCGTACCATTTGTTACAAGGAACGTGCTTATGCCACGCTTCTTTGCAGCTGCTATGAGTTCACCGAGCCTCGTGTAAAGTGTCGGTTCGCCTGTGAGCGATATGGCCATATGCTTGGGATGCGTTGCCTCTTCCCATATTTCCTTGGAAACTTTCGGGTTTCCCTTGAATCCAGATATGAGTTTCAGATGCTGCTTTATGCTTTCTTCAAGTATGAATTCAGGATCGTCCTCGTCTGATATATGCATAGAGTCGAAACCCTGAAACCTCCAGCAGAATGCACAATTCTCGGTGCATGCATTAAGCGCTGGGGTCATCTGTATGCACTGGTGCGATTTTATGCCATAGAAAGTGTTCTTGTAGCAACCTGGCCCACCAAGGAGCTCATCCTTCGTCCAATGGCAGACCTTAACTGCCGAATGCCTCCCGACAAGACCGTAATGTTCCTTGCGATAGATATCAGCGTATATATTCTGCACGAGAAAAGGATAAGAAACTGGTATTTAACCAGTTCGTAAAAATTGTTTTTAAAAATTATTCAAATTTTCAGTCCTCAGAGGACTCGCTGCTGCTTCCGCTCTTTGGTGGGTTGCTAGAGGAACTGCTTGACTTCGTTGCTATGACATCATCAATGCGCAGTATCATTATGGCAGCCTCAGTTGCAGACTCTATGGCCTGCTTGCCCACCCTTATGGGCTCTATCACGCCGTTCTTCACCATGTCCTCGATTTCGCCGGTGAAGACATTTATACCATATGTCTTGTTGCCCTTGGCGTGCTCTGCCCTGAGCTTTAGCAGTATGTCGATCGGATCTAGACCTGCGTTCTCCGCGAGTGCCCTGGGTATTTCCTCGATCGCATCCGCAAACTTCTCGATGGCCAGCTGCTGCCTGCCACCGATCTTCTGGGCATATGACCTGAGCCTGAACGCTATCTCGGCTGCTGTAGCACCGCCGCCAGCAGCGTATGCACCATCTTCAAGGGCACTGGCCACGACGTGCAGCGAATCGGTTATTGATCTCTCCATTTCATCTACCACGTGCTCAGTCTCTCCCCTGACAAGTATGCTGACCGCCTTTGGATTCTTGCAGCCCGTCACGAACGTCATGTAGTCCTCTCCGACCTTCACCTGCTCGACTCTCTCTGCGGTTCCCAGATCGGATGATGATATCTCATCTATGGTCGATACAATGGAAGCCCCTGTTGCCTTTGCGAGCTTGTCCATATCGCTCTTTTTGACCCTGCGTACTGCGTATATTCCAGCCCTGGAGAGATAGTGCTGTGCCATGTCATCTATGCCCTTCTGCGTTATGACCACGTTCGCACCCACGGATTTTATCTTGTCCACCATCTCCCTGAGCATGTTCTCTTCCTGGGCCAGGAACTTCTGTATCATTGATGGATCCTCTATCCTGAGGTTTGTATCGAACTCAGGTTTCTTTATCTCAAGTGGAGCATCAAGCAATGCTATCTTTGCATCCTTGACCACATCTGGCATGCCCGGATGCACCTTTTCCTTGTCAACGATTATACCATTTATGAGCTGCGTGTCATCAATGGCACCGCCCTGTTTCTTCACGACCTGTATGTTGTCAAAATCGACGTAATACTTGCCGTCTCTCAGCTCAGCAACCGATTTCACTGCCTCATATGAGATCTCGGCCAGCTTGTCCTTAGCAACAGAGGCGCTCTTGCTGTTGAGAGAGGTCTGAGCCATCTTAAGGAGTAGTGCCTTCTCATCAGCACCTATCTTGGTCGATATTTCATCAATGACTCTCTTTGCCTCCTCTGAAGCCATCCTGTATCCTTCAGATATCACTGTCGGATGTACATTCTGGTTTATCAGGCCCTGTGCCTGCTGGAGCAGACCGCCAGCTATTATCACTGCCGTAGTTGTACCGTCTCCCACGAATGAGTCTTGTGTCTTGGAGACCTCAACCATCATCTTTGCAGCAGGATGCTCAACGTCCATCTCCTTCAGGATGGTCACACCATCATTAGTTATGACTATGTCGCCGAGCGAGTCCACGAGCATCTTGTCCATGCCCCTTGGGCCAAGGCTCGACCTCACGGAATTTGAAATTGCAATGGCAGCCTCAATGTTCTCCTTCATTGCGTCTTTTCCGCTCTCTCTCTTTGTTCCTTCTTTAAGAATGAATATAGGTTGTCCAGCTATCATGGCTATCCAATGGAGTAAAAATAAACTTCTATATAAGTGTTTCTGAAGGGATATGCGAACCAGCTAAGCAGAAGAAAGAACATAGTTGTACAGCGCTGCCTTAAGTTCTCTAGCGGCACGTTCCGGATCAGGATCTGAAAATATGGCGGATACAACGGCTACCCCATCTATGCCATATCCGGAGAACGTCCTGATGTTGGATATGTTTATTCCCCCTATCACGAACACAGGTATTCTGATGTATTTGTGAATGCCCTCAAGTACATGGATATCATAGACATCGGCATCCTTTTTTGTGTCCGTGTGAAAGAACGGACCGAAAGCGACGTAATCTGCTCCATTCTTTTCTGCAAAAATTGCCATTTCTCTGTCCCCATAGGTTGAGTAGCCGATTAATCCATCAAAGATCCTCCTTGCGTCTGGCAGAGGCATATCGTCTTTCCCTATATGCACACCATCAGCCTGTACCTCAATTGCAAGCTGCACATCATCGTCTATGAAGAACAGAATATCGTACCTGTTGCAGATCTGCTTTACCTTTCTTGCGACATCAAGCCTCACAGATCTTGGATTAGATTTGTCTCTGTACTGCACAATATCGACGCCACCAATTATAGCTTCCTCTATTATATTGAAGAAATTTTTACGGCTGTAATCCTCCGTCACAAGGTAGAGGCCCTTGATCCTTCTGCCCTCGAGCTTCATTTCCAGTCCTCGCTTATCCCGAATTCCACGGCTGTCCAGAATGGATCCTTCTGAGGCGGCCCGATCGTTCTTTTCTCCCTGCCAACGATTATCCTTTCACTAGGATCGGCAGTCATCTCTCCGATCACGTTTGCATCTATTCCATTGGCCTTTAGTGAGGATACAAGATCCTCTGCATGGTCCGGTTTTACTGTTATAAGAAGTGCACCCTCGCTTATAGCCATAAGTGGGTCTATGGAGAAAATTGAACAGACTCTCTTCACGTAGTCGTCTACTTTTATGCTGTCTTCATGAATCCTTATGCCGTTTCCGGAGGAGTCAGCAATTTCGAAGAGCGCCCCGAGAAGACCTCCTTCTGTTACGTCGTGCATTGCCGTTACCCTTGTCCTGAGCCCGAATCTCTTACACACGAGGCTTTCATGCACGGTAGTAAGCTTTCTGAACAGATCCACTCCGTAGGAGAATAATTCATCACCCAGCTTCGCCTTTATGGTGCCTGGAAAGAGCCTTGTAAGAAGGGCAGCAGCCTCTATTGCGGGAGTCTTGGTAAGTACAACCTTGTCTCCCGGACGTGCCATAGCGCTTGTGACGTATTCATCCTCGCCGATGAAGCCCATTGCGGTGATCCCGCCTATCATTGGAAATGATGTGCCGGCATACCTTGCCGTGTGCCCTGTTATTATGGATGTGCCGAATCTGGCTGCTTCCTCCGTAAAGGCGTTCCACATCCTTGATATCTCCTCATCGGTCATTGAGAGTGGCAGATTCAGATCGACGGTCATATAATCAGGATTTGCCCCTGACGTGAGCAAATCCGAAGCAAGTATGTGATAGGCAAACCAGGCTGAATCTTCGTAACCAAATACAGGATCGAAATAGAATGGATCCGTTGTTACGGACATAACACGCCCGTCACCTATTTTTATGATGCCAACATCAACTCCATTTGCTGGCGGGACGAGATCTTCCTTATGCCGGATGCCGGTCTTAGAAAGTATCATAGATGTGAAGAAATTCCGATCGAGCTTTCCTGGTTGTTGCATGCTTGTGTATGCCAGAATATGATAAAATCATTGTCGGTCTAAATTAGCTATATGCTAATATTTTTAGTATTTAGTAAATATTAAATAATATGCATGCATAACTTGGCAAATGAATGATACGGAGAATCTGAAGGTGGATTCGGCTCTAAGGCTTCATGGAGATGTCGGCACCTGGGGTGCAATAGCAGAGGAGATCTCGGCTATGGCGCCGGCGTGCGATACGGTAGCGTTCATGACCTCGGCGGCCATGTTCGCCTTCGTGTTAACACCGCTTGCTTTTCTAATAGCCACGCTGACCATGTACCTTGAGGTCAATACGCTGTACCACCTGTCAAAGCACCATGCCAGTGCTGGTGGTTACTATGGATATATTTCAACGGCGCTTGGTTCGAAGAGCGCCATATTGTCCGGTTTTCTTTATGTGCTTTACCAAGGAGTCAGCACGGCGGCAATACCGGTATACGTTGCAGGAATACTTCTTCCGGGCGTAGTGCAGTACTTCTTCCACTTCACCCTTCCTGTGTGGATATGGCTGCCCTTTGTCTCCGTATTCATCATTGCCCCAATAGTTCTTGCTATTGCGGGCATAAGACCGCAGATGAAGTATGTCAGGTATGCCGCAGCTTATGAAGTGGCCTTCCTAGCCATACTGGGAATCATAATAATAATCCATGCGCCGGATAACACGCTGAAGGTCTTTGATCCGTTCGCATGGCCCTCATATGATGCTCAATTTAGACCCTACGGTGGTCCGTTCGCAGGGCTTGGGCTTGGAATGATCTTTGGCCTCACGAGTTTCATTGGATATGGCGGATCTGCACCGCTTGGAGAAGAGGTCAGGGTTAAGAGTTCAATAACAAGATCGCTTGTTCTCGGCCTCCTGATTGTTGGCGCAGTGCTGACGGAGGTGGCATACGCACTTACCGTAGGGTGGGGCATAAACGATATGTCTTCGTTCGCTACCGCGGAAATTCCAGGAGTTATAGTGGCAACCCTATATGCAGGCATAATTGGTGGCTTGCTCCTATCTCTGACAGCCTTTAACTCGGCATTCTCTGATGCTGTTGCAATGCAGGCAAATGCCGGAAGGGTATACTTTTCAATGGCCAGAGATCGCGTTATACCTTCAGTTTTTGCAAAGATCAGTAAGAGATTCGGAACTCCTTACATCTCGCTCATTTTCATAGCCGGCATTTCGGTACTGATGAGCCTTCTTGTTCCCTTCCTAGTGGAAGTTGCCATGGGCTATGGCCCTCTGTTTCTTATAACAGGGCATAGCATACAGAACATAGATGGCGTGCTTGAGAACTCATTCGATCTGCTCTCCACCATGGCCCTTGTCGGCCTCATATCTGTGCACCTGATGCTGAACACCAGTGTCATGACACTCTTCAAAAGACTCAAGGAAAAGCATTATGGGCTTCATAAATTAACCCATCCGTTTGAACATTACGTTTTGCCAGCAATAGCAACTGCCGTGTTCATCTTCGTCCTCTATGAATCGATAGTCCCACCTGTATTTCCCATAACGCAGGCCGTGGTTGCTGTGGCAGTTTACATAGTGTTCATGGCTATATACATCATATGGCTCTCCGGAAGGCATCCGGACATAATGAAGGCTGCTGGAAGACGGGTGAATCTAATAACCGAAGAGGAAATAAATGGAAAATAGAGAGATCCTGCTAGAAGTCAAGGATCTGAATTTTTCATACGAAAATTTTTCATTGAAAGACATCAATATGACCGTAGAGAAGGGCCAGGTGGCTGGCATACTCGGGATAACGGGGTGTGGTAAAACTACTCTGCTAAAGCTGCTTTACAATGGCCTGAAAAATGGCGATAGGAGACTGATCTGGAAAGGCGGCAATTATGTTGATGCGATCGGCAGGGCCAGGCCGAATGCTGTCTACGTTCCTCAATCCGCTCCAGACTCGCTTGATCCTGTATATAGCGTTATCGACCAGATAAGAAAGGTGATGCAGGCAAGAAGCGTCGATTTTGATCAGGATCTTCTCGAAAAAATAATGAGCGAAATAGGCAGAAGCCCAGACATGCTGAAGAAAAAACCGCAGGCACTAAGCCAGGGAGAACGGCACATAGCCGTCGTTATAATGGCATTGATGATCCGCCCAAGCCTGATAATGATGGATGAGCCCACAACATCGTTGGACGCCATAGAAACGCTTGACCTTCTTGGTATTATAAGGAGATTTTCCGTGCAATATGGTATATCCTTTATCATATCAGGAACTTCGCCCGAGGTCATAACATACGCTTCTGATTTCGTACATGTGATGTATTGCGGCACGTTTGTTGAGAGTTCACAAACAGAAGATTTGATTAGCAATCCTCTGCATCCATATACAAGAATGATAATGAAAATGCGGCCATCCATCAGAACAAAAGATCTGGTATTGGATCGCTTCATATACGATTGCAACGATTATGGATGCCCTTTCTTAAATTATTGTGAGTATGCACGTGACGAATGCAGATCGCAGGTATCTATCCGAAGGTATAATGACAGGGAGGTCAGGTGCGTTCTTTGGCAGAAATAATGCTTTCGGCAAAACATGTGTACAAGACCTATTTGGAAAAAGTGTCGATATTCAAATGGCACGAGAATAAGGTAATAGAGGACTTTTCCTATGACTTCCTCTCTGGAACAAGGTACGGTATAATCGGAGTCTCAGGATCTGGTAAGACCACCCTTGCCAGCATACTGGCAGGTTATGACAGACCGGATTCTGGAAGCATAATCTACTCTAAGCATCCATCCGATGGATCCAGCATTCGCGTTAGAAACGTTTTCCAGGACACGTATAGATTCCTGAATCCCGTAAACACGCTGGAGTGGTACGAGAAAAACATTTCGGCCATTTCGCCAGATCCTAAACTCATTGACAAGATTCTTGATGCTGTCGGATTGCCGCTGGAAAGGTTCGGATCCCTGTATATCGATCAACTCTCCGGCGGCCAGCGCCAGAGATTAGCCTTCGCAATGGTTTTATCCCAGCTTCCGGACGTTCTCATACTGGATGAACCATTTTCTATGATAGATCCTCCTAATGCAATGGTCCTGTTTTCCCTGATCAGAAAGTATCTAGATAAAAGCACCGTGATATACATCGATCACAATATTGACCGGGTCGCATACCTGTGCGATCACATCATTGCATTTGATAAAGGCCGGATAGTTGAGGAAGATGATGTAAAGAAAATCTTTGAAACCCAGAAAACAGAATACGTGGAAAAATTAATATGGGCATCGGAAAAAATATCATCACGCATGAAACGGCAACCCTAAATCTGCCCGTACTGCCACCAGTGACATAGCGATCCGTATCCCTTCCCGGTTGTAAATGAATTTTTTATAGCTCCCTCCACATATTCCTTGGCAAGCCTCACTGACTCTGATTCGCTGTGGCCTCTTATCATGTATGAAACTATAGCGGAAGACAAGGTATCTCCCGTTCCATGGGTATTCTTAGTATTTATCCTGGAACCGGGAAACTCATGGAACGAACTGCCATCATAGAGGACGTCTATGGGTGAGGATTCGAGATGCCCACCCTTTATCAGGATATGCGAACCTGTTTCATCATAGAGCTTTTCTGCAGCAGAATGCATATCTTCAATGTTTCTTATCTTTATACCCGATAGTATCTCGGCCTCCGGCACGTTTGGCGTAACCATGGTTGAGATGGGAAGAAGCTTTTCCTTAAGCGTCTCTATGGCGTCCTCCTTCAGTAGCCTTGCGTTGCTCTTGGACACCATGACTGGATCAACAACTATCACCGGAACGCCGAATTCGGTAAACTCTCTTGCAACAACGCTGATGATATCCGATGAGAAGAGCATACCAGTTTTGGAGCCATCCACCTTGATGTCTTTCGCAACGGTCTCAAACTGAAGCTTCACGAAATCAGGCGGTACAGGAAGTATGCCGGATACTTCATAGGAATTCTGCGCAGTGAGCGCAACTATAACGGACATCCCGAAAACGGATAAAGCATTGAACGTCTTCAGATCCGCCTGTATGCCTGCACCGCCACCACTGTCCGATCCAGCCACCGTAAGCGCATGGGGTACCATAAATCGATCAGTACAGCATCGCGTAAAAAGTTTCAGCTAAGGTGTTCCCTGTTTCGAAAAAACGAAGATATATAAATTGTATATAATGAAGATTCCTTCCAGGAAATGCCAATATCACCTTAGCTGGCCCATAACATGAGCTACAGTTTCCGGGCTCATGTCTGTGACGAGAAGCGGTATGTTTTCTATATCCGCAAGTTTTATTGCCAGCTCATCCACGTTATCAGGCTGTATGTAAACTACCGCCGCTGGCTTCAGAGGGTGCACACGTATAGCTATCATTGGGCTTCTTCCAAATTTGACATCCGTGAAAAATATTGCCCTCTCTGACGACCACCCATAGAGCCTGCTGTATTCATAATAAGAAAATGCAAGTATTGCCTTTACTCCATCCACTATAGTGTATCCTCTTATGTCCCTGTCTATGGAAACGTGAGATACATTGGTTCCGTTTATGGCTTTTATGGCCCTTTCCAATGGAACATCCCTGTCATAATCCTTTATATCTATCAGTGCCTCAGAAGGAACACCGCTCTTGTACTTCTTTATTATATAGCCCCCTCTCCTCTCATCTATCGTGATCAACGCATCCACGATCTTTCTCACCGAGGCTATGCTTGGAAATTTTCTCCTGCCTGTCTCGTAGTCGCTTATAACTGACGGAGACTGATGCAAAAAGTTGGATAATTCATGCTGGGATATTTTGAACTCTTCACGCCATTTTCTTATGGTCTCTGCTGGAGAATCTGAAAGGGTTATTTCACCGGCTATCTTCTCCCTCAATTCTATATCCATGATCATGAAAATGCCAGGTTGTATATAGAATTGCCGAATTACCATTCGACAATCAGTGAATATACCATGCTCAATCAATAGTATTCTTGGTTTTTAGTGTATTTCTCATATTTTATATTTTTATTCTCATTGCTGATATTATAGGGCAGTTGGGCGCTTGTAGGAAGAAGTAAACTCCTCTAATTCAAGTGTGAAATACGCTGGTTTCCCCGATAAAGAAGTCTATAGCTATGGTTATTAGCTATGGGAACTGATCACAGCTACTAGGGTGAAATTGAATCTAGATAAAGGATAAAAGGAACTTCCCGGAAATATTTTTTGCAGCTGCAGATCCGTCTGCAGTTACCTCCAATCCCAAGGGAAGGTACTATATCACACAAAAAAATCCAGAGAAATCTTCCCTGAATCATCTTGATACCGCAAACACGCTTATGGAACTGAAGAAAGAACGCATGGATGCAAGAGATAGATCCATAGCTTGTGTGGATGCCTTTACGCTCTTTAGGTAAAGCGTTCAGGAAGTTATTCGGAAAAGTACGGATAAGGCAAGACAGCTTGCACGGTATACATACAGAGACTGTCCTATGAATCAGCAAGAAGCCCCAGATGCTTCGGCTGAGGGATGGCTCACAAAAATTCGAGGCATTGCAAATGTGGAGAGTATCCTTACCAGCAAAGCTTAGAAGAAGAATCAATGATATTCTATCCGACGTCATGATTTGCACAAAGCGATTAAAATGGAAATTCAGTAGCCATCAATTTAATAAATTCAGATGAGTTCTTGATGATGGTCCATTGCCCCAAATGATCAAGTAATAATGGCTTTAAAGATGCTTCAAGGCCAATGACAAAAGATTAAAATGAACAATAAATTAAGGAGCGCAATGGAGATAGATATCAATTATTTCAGACAGCTTGATATAAGGGCGGTTAAGGTCGTTTCTGCTGAAAAGGTGGAAAAATCCAGGAGTCTGCTCAGGTTGATTGTGGATCTGGGAGGCGAGCAGAAGCAGATAATATCCAGCATAGCTGATTACTATAATCCATCCGATCTTGTTGGAAAAACCATAATAATACTCAACAACCTGAAACCTGCAAAGTTCATGGGCCTTGAAAGCCAGGGCATGCTCCTCGCCGTTGACAACGAAGATGGCGTTAAATTACTGACGGTTGACGGCGAAGTTAAGCCAGGATCGAGGGTATCTTGATGTCCTGGGCCGACAAATACAGACCGAAGAACATTGACGATGTAATTTTAAATTCTGAAATAAGAAAGCAGATAACGGAATGGATAGAGTCCTGGAAGGAAGGTATACCAAAGAAGAGATCACTCATACTTTACGGATCGCAGGGCACAGGCAAAACCACAACGGCGTATGCTATCGCCGGAACATTCGGCGTTCCAGTAGTTGAAATGAACGCCTCTGACCAGAGAAATAGGGACAGCATGAGAGGTACCGCGCTTATGGCCTCTCTCTACGGTGATCTTTTCGTCGAATCTGCGAAAAGACCATCAAAAGTGATACTCATAGATGAAGCTGACAATATGTTTGAGAGAGGCGGAGATACCGGAGGAATATACGAGCTTTCTAAGATAATAAAGAACTCGGCTAACCCCATAGTCATAACCATGAACGATATCTTCGAATTCAGAAAGAAAAACTATGCCTCTGACGTCATATCGGCTTCACTGACCATAGAGATGAAGCAATATGGACGGAAGCTGGATAAGAATTACAATGAGTTTCGCAGAAATATAAAGGCAAGGTTGATCTTCATACTCAAGAACGAGGGTTACACGCTTCCAGATCAGGTTGTGGATCGGATAATAGATAGAAATATGCCCGATATACGCAGCATGATAAATGATCTGGAAGCCTCCGCCGTGTCTGGCACCAACATAAGCGATCAGAGCTCCAGAGATGTACCTGAGATCGTATACTACATGGTCGATAAGGCCTTCAAGAGGAATTACGATGATACCTTAAGATCAATTTACGGATCAGACATAGATGATTCTTACTACGTAAGCTGGATAGATGAGAATCTGCCATTGAAGACCGTTGATCTTCAGGATCTGGTATCAGCCTATGAGGTTATATCATATGCAGATCATATACTGTGGGCAATGGAGCGCAGAAGGCATTACGAGCTTATGGCTTTCCCCATGGAGATCGCCGGAGGCGTAGCGTATTACATTGAGAACATGAAGCACGAATATGTAAAGTATCAGAGCCCATCCTACATAAGCCAGATGTCAAAAACGAAGGAAAAGAGGCATGCGATGATGTCTCTCGCTCTGAAAATCGGCCTTCTGATTCACATGGGTGCGCAGCGGACCTCGGAAGATCTGTGGTTTTACAGCCTACTGTACCAGCATAACGAGAAATTGAGAACTTTCTTTGAAGAAAAGCTCAATCTAACTCAGGGCGAGGAGAACGTCCTTACCAGGAGCGAATGACCCTGAACAATCGATGAAAGGTAGATCATGAGCAAACTTATATAACGCTGGATTGATTAGGGGTAAAGTCAAGGGGAATTCAATGTCATCCAGTGGCTTATATCAGGCAGTTCGTGAAGAGTGGAAAAGCTTAAAGAAAAGCGAGATCTATGATCTAGTTAAGAAAAGGATGATAGAATGGAGGCATGGCCCTTCCATAGTTAGGCTTGAACATCCTACCCGCATAGACAGGGCAAGAGCTCTCGGTTTTAAGAGCAAGGACGGTTTCATAGTGGTGAGATCCCGCGTCAGGCGTGGAGGAAGCAACAGAGAGAAGATAATGGGCGGGAGGAGGCCAAGGAGAATGGCCTACAACAAGCTCACAAGGAAGAAGAGCCTAAAGTTAATAGCCGAGGAGAGAGCAGCGGATAAATATCCAAATATGGAGGTTCTAAATTCGTATTATGTTGGCGAAGACGGCCTCTACAAATACTTTGAAGTCATACTCGTAGACAGATCCCACCCGAATATATTCAACGATCCGCACATCTCATGGATATCTGAACCTCAGAATACCGGCAGAGTCTATAGAGGTCTAACATCTGCTGGTTATAAGGTCAGAGGCCTGAGAACCGGCAGGAAGGGTTCCAGCAAGAGCAGGCCATCAATAAGGTCAAACGGCAGGCTTAGAAGATAAGCACCAATTTTTGCCGCGGTGGCCCAGCGGTACGGCGCCAGCCTTGAGAGCTGGTTCCCTTGTGGATCGGGAGTTCGAATCTCCCCCGCGGCGCCTTTCGAATCATCTTATTTTTTGAACTTATTCTCTAAAATAGGATTATCCTGTAATCTCTGATCCGCTTCAGATTTAAAGTTAACAGTTCGGCTTTACTTGAAAATTATAATTATATTTGTGTTGTCGTATCGTAATCCTTTGACACCTCTTCGAGGCTCTTGCCTGCAGCTTCAGGTATCATGAAGATCATTATTATGGAAAGAACCGCTATCATGGCGTAGGCCAGTACCATGGCAGATAAGCCAAATTTTGAAAGCAATATCGGAAAAGCTGTGAGGCCTACAGCATCGGCTGTTCGATCAATACCAACAGTTATTCCCTGTGAGGTGCCCCTGACTTTTGTTGGCGTTATCTCCGGCGTAACCATCGCCCCGCCTATTATCGATGCCGGCCCTGTGGCTGAAAACAGGTAGTTCATTATGTAGAAGAAGAATCCCAGTATCGCAGCCTTTCCTATGAGGCCTGCCGGTGTGATATCGGAAGCAAGGCCTGCAAATATGGATGCCTTTGCAAGGAGAAGCGAATACATTAAGAGCCAGACGAAAACTCCAGCATATCCAACCACTATGAGCTTACGCCTTCCAACCCGGTCTATGAGAAGTGCAGATATTATCGCGCCGGGTATGCCAGCAAATAATTCCGCATAATATGTGAAGGTTATCGGGGTTAGGCCAAGGTTGTATGCTATCGTTATCGGTCCGTAGATGGCGAATGTAGTGGAGTACATGTCATAGAGTATCCACAGAACGGCGGATACGGTTATCATGAGAATCGAGGCACGCAGCCTAGATATGAACGGTTTTCGATCTATGTCCACGTTAACGGCTGATCCGATCTCGGTTTCTATCTTGGATAGTTCCGTAGAATTGCCCCTAACCCTGGCTTCGAACCTCGGCGTTTCAGGTATTTTTCTCCTCAGATATATAACAAGCAGAGCTGGCACGCCTCCAAAAGCGAGGACAACATGCCAAACTGCACTAGACGGCAAATATAGGAGAGATATCTGATCCACGAATGCTACGAGCATGGCTCCAAAGGCAGCCATTATTGGGAATGTCATTATCATCAGTTTACCCCTGTCCCTGGTGTCTGCATTCTCTGCCATTATAACCGGCGAAAGAACGTAGTCCCCACCTATTCCGAATCCCAGAATCGACCTGAATATAACAAGCTCATAGAAGTTTACAGTGAATAATTGAAGGAACGAACCGAGGGCTATGAATGCAAGGTCTATCCCATACATTGGCTTTCGCCCTATTCTGTCCGCGATGAAGCCAAAGAGGAAGGCTCCGGCCGCCGCGCCCATAAAGGATGCTGAAGTCATCAAAGAATCCTGAAGTGGAGAAAGATCCAGTGAAGCAGATACGAGATAGTATACAAGCGATATAGCGTAAAGATTGTAAGAATCTGAGAATATACCTATGCCGCTGACTATGACGCTCTTTATCTGAAAGAACGTTATTCTGCGTGAATCTAAGCCCTCAAACATCAAAATATGATGTCTAAGCCATATAAAAATATTTGAGTAATTACTCGTGAATTAGTAGCATATATCAATTATTCGAATTTCATGATAAAAGAAATCTTTATTATTCGTCTGATTATAGTGGCTGGAGGAGATAACATGCAACAGGGCCAGATGGCTTACGATAGAGCGATTACGGTTTTTTCACCAGATGGTAGACTTTTCCAGGTAGAGTATGCAAGGGAAGCAGTTAAGAAAGGTTCAACGGCGCTCGGTATGAAATTCGCAAATGGTGTGCTCTTGATATCCGATAAGAAGGTAAGAAGCAGACTTATTGAGCAGAATTCAATTGAAAAGATACAGCTTATAGATGATTATGTTGCCGCAGTGACGTCCGGGCTGGTGGCAGACGCGAGAGTACTTGTGGACTTTGCCAGGATAAGCGCCCAGCAGGAAAAGGTAACGTACGGATCGCTTGTAAATATTGAGAATCTAGTTAAGAGAGTTGCTGACCAGATGCAGCAGTACACACAGTACGGTGGCGTAAGGCCATACGGTGTATCGCTGATCTTCGCTGGCATAGATCAGATCGGCCCAAGGCTGTTCGACTGCGATCCCGCCGGTACTATAAATGAGTACAAGGCAACGGCCATCGGATCGGGCAAAGATGCCGTTGTGAGCTTCCTTGAGCGCGAATACAAGGAAAACCTGCCCGAGAAGGAAGCAGTGACGCTTGGAATAAAGGCGCTGAAATCTTCCCTTGAGGAGGGCGAAGAGCTTAAGGCTCCGGAGATCGCATCAATAACGGTGGGAAATAAGTACAGGATATACGATCAGGAGGAAGTTAAAAAATTCCTCTGATGTGATATATTTTTATTTTTAAAGGAATTCACCAAGTATGGTAAAGGTTGAGGACGCCATCGTTGCCCGCCTTGAATCGCATGGATATCATTTTGAAATTCTGGTAGATCCAGACGCGATAGAACGCATCAGAAAGGGAAACATAGATATAGAGAACGATCTGGCATTTCCTGAGGTATACAAGGATGTCAGGAAGGGCGAAAAGGCAAGCGATGAATCTCTTAAAGAAGCCTTCAAGACCACGGATATAGCACAGGTCGCAATAGAGATTGTCAAGAAAGGACAGATACAGCTGACTACGGAGCAGAGAAGAGAGATGTACGATGAGCGTCGCAAGCAGATAGTGAATCTTATCGCACGTGAGGGTATAAATCCACAGACGAACACTCCGCACACACCTTACAGGATATCACAGGCCATGGATGAGGCAAAAGTCAAGATAGATCCGTTCAAGCCAGCAGAGGATCAGGTGCAGAACGTTCTAAAGGCCATCATGCCCATAATACCCATAAGGCTAGAGAAGGCAAAGATAGCCGTCAAGCTGATAGGCGACGCCTATGGAAAGCTCTACGGGGAACTTGCCAAATCCGGATACATCGTGAAGGAGGAGTGGGGCAAGGATGGGTCTTGGATGGGAATCCTCGAGGTGCCCGCCGGCATACAGGGGGATATCATTGAGAATCTGTCTAGAAGAGGCGGGGAAAAGGTCCAGATAAAGATCCTCAAACAGTAAACGAAAGTATATTATGAAAATTACAATAGAGTTTCAAAGTTAAGGAGAAGGTGTATCAATTGGGAGACGTCAAAAAAATAGTGCTGCCCGGAGATCCCATAGAGGTACAGGGAAAGATGAGGAATGGGGTTTACAGAGGGCAGGACAACAGATATTATTCGGAGTACTTCGGAACTCTTCAGGTGAACGATCAGTTCGTGGATGTTGTTCCTTTTTCAGGGCAGTATATACCAAGAAAGGGGGACAAGGTAATAGGCAAGGTCATCGAGGTGGGCCCATCAACGTGGACAGTTGACATCAATTCACCTTACTTTGCAATGCTCCACATGAACGATACCCCATGGAGGATGTCCTCTGGCGACCTGAAGAGGTATCTGAACGCTGGAGACTACATCTATGCAAAGATAATGAGCGTCAACGAGATCAAGGAGAGCTGGTTGACCCTCAAGGAACCGGGCCTGAAAAAGCTTGAGGGTGGGCATATGGTTCTCATACACGCCTCCCGTGTGCCGAGAGTCATAGGAAAGGGCGGCGGTATGGTCAACATGGTGAAGGAGCTGACTGCCACACGCATAATAATAGGGCAGAATGGCCTCATATGGATAGATGGCCCGATTGAGGGAGTGACCATGGCTATAGCCGCCATCGAGATGATAGAGAGAGAGGCTCACACGGAAGGCCTCACAGCACGCGTTGAGAGTTTTCTGAAAGAGTTGAAAGGTGAAAAGGATGGAAGCCAACAAAATAAAGCTGATCAATGAAGATAATCTTAGGCTGGATGGTAGATCTTTCAATGAACTGCGCCCGATAAAGATACAGGCAGGAGTGCTCAACAGGGCGGATGGATCTGCATACATAGAATGGGGAGGAAACAAGATAATGGTCGGTGTTTATGGGCCGAAGGAGGCTTATCCCAAGCACTCCCAAGACATAGACCATGCCATAGTTAAAGCCAGATACAACATGGCAGCATTCTCGGTCGATGAGCGAAAGAGGCCGGGGCCGGACAGGAGGACAATGGAGATATCAAAGGTAATATCGGAAGCCCTGAGCTCATCGATAATGATAGAGCAGTTCCCAAGGGCCGAGATTGACGTTTACATAGAGGTTCTCCAGGCCGATGCCGGTACGAGGATAGCTGGCCTTACGGCCGCAACCGTTGCACTTGCTGACGCAGGTGTCCCGATGCGGGATATGGTCGTCGGCTGCACGGCGGGAAAGGTAGACGGCCACATGGTGCTTGATCTGTCCAAAGAGGAGGACAACTACGGTGAGGCAGATATACCGATAGCCATAATGCCAAAGACCGGTGATATCGTTCTTATGCAGATGGATGGGGACGTCACCGAGGATGAGCTTTACCAGGCCATGGATATGATATTCGAAGCCACCAAGAGAATATCACAGATCCAGAGGGAGGCCCTCCTGAACAAGTACAAGATACAGGATATCGGAGAGGGTGAGTGACAATGGTTAAGGAATCAGCAGAAATTCTTTCTGAGATAAGGAAAAATTACATACTGAGCACGATGAAGGGCGGGAAGAGGATCGATGGAAGGCTGCCCGACGAATTCAGAGAATTAACGATCATAGAGAATTACATTCCCAGGGCAAATGGATCCGCTTATGTCGCCCTTGGAAATACAAGAGTTGTTGCTGGTGTGAAGATCGAGGCTGGGGAGCCATTCCCGGACACACCGGATCAGGGAGTCCTCACGACAAATGTGGAGCTCCTTCCCATAGCTTTCCCCAGCTTTGAAGCGGGGCCACCGAACGATCTGGCGATAGAGGTATCGCGCGTTGTGGACAGGGGCATAAGGGAAAGCAAGATGATAAGCCCTGAAAAGCTCGTGATCGAGCAGGGAAAGAAGGTCTGGATAGTATTTCTGGACATAAACGTTCTTGATTATGATGGAAACCTCATAGATGCAAGTACAATCGCTGCTGTGGCTGCTCTGCGCAATGCGGTTGTCCCTGCATCTAAGGAGGGCGGAGAGGATTTCAAACTACCCGTATCCAGCACCCCAATCTCCGTGACCATGGTCAAGATAGGGGATACGCTTGTCTGCGATCCCAGCCTAGAGGAGGATCAGATATGCGGCGGCAGGATAACGGTCACGACAACCGAGGATGGCCACATCAGAGCAATGCAAAAAGGTGAAATAGGAGCTTTCACTGTCGAAGATGTTAAAAAGGCTGTCAAGATGTCCCTTGAGGTTGGTAAGAAGCTAAGGGAAAAATACTTCAGGTGATGTTCATGTCAAAGAGAACGGTTAAGGTTGGCGTTGCGGGCAGATTTGGACCAAGATACGGAGTGACAATAAGGAAGGAATGGAGTGAGATCTACAAGCAGAAGATAGCCCTTTATACATGCCCTTCCTGCAAGAAGAAGAGAGTAAAGCGCGTGGCCAACGGCATATGGCAGTGCAGGCACTGTGGTTATAAATTCGCTGGTGGATCTTATACGCCAGCCTATGAGATAAAAGTGGTTGAAGGATGACCGAATATAAATGTGTAAGGTGCGGAAGGCCTCTGGAGAAGACCATGGGATCTGCTGAGATAGAGTGCGAATGCGGTTCCAGGGTCTTCGTCAAGGAAAGGCCAAGCATCGAAAAAACCATCAAAGCAAGATAGACCATGTTCCAGATCTCGGAACTGGCCAACTATCGCCTGTGCAAGAGGTGCTCGGGCAGGATTTTTGCTTACCATTATCACGGCATATCCAACCTTGAAAGGGGCGAATATCTTCAGTTTGCGATAGGCTGTGAGACCGGGAATCCAGATTTTTCCTTCGTGGATTCTAAGAACTGCGACATCTGCCACGGAATCTTTGATAGGTTTGACGATATCTACGATCTCGTTGCAAAGAAGGTCGGCGATGCCCAGTACAGCACATTTCTAGTCGGATCAGTATTTCCCCAGGATACCATCAGAATGGAAGAGGATATCCAGAAAAAGTTCGGATCCTCTGGTGAGAGTATCAAGAAGGAATTCAACAGGGAATTCGGAAAATACTTTTCAGCGAGAACTGGCAAGGAGTATTCGCAGGATAACCCCGATCTCACCATACTGGTCAATGCAGAATACCTTTTTGTTGACGTCAAGATAAGAAGCATATACATATATGGGAAGTACAGGAAGTTCAGGCGCGACATGCCGCAGACTAGATGGATACACAGGCCGAACGGTGATACCGTTGAAAGCGTCATAGGATCCGTATTTACGAGATATGCCGGTGGCACAAACTACTACCTTCACGGATCTGGAAGGGAGGACGTGGATGTCAGGATGCTCGGAAACGGAAGAGAATTTGTTTTGGAGGTTGAGAATCCCAGATACAGAGAATTTGAACTGGATCCGGTTGTCAAAGAAATAAATACCTCCGGCAAGGGTGTGGAGATTTTCGATGTTAAATTCTCGAGCCATGATGCAGTATCGGAAGTAAAGCTTGAGAAACACAGGAAGGTCTATGATGCTCTGGTCGTATCTGACAGGCCCATAGATGAAAGCCGGTTGTTGGAGGCATGCATAAATCTCACCGGAAAAAATATTTATCAGAGAACACCATTAAGAGTTGCCCAGCGCAGATCCGATCTGGTAAGGACAAGGCGCATAGATCAGGTGGATCTGGTTGGTGTATCCGCAAACGAAGCAGAGATATTGATTTCGGCAGAAGCCGGAACATATATAAAGGAACTGGTCAATGGTGATGGCGGTAGAACCAGGCCTTCCCTGAGCGAAATGTACGGATCACCACTAAACGTGAAAGAGCTGGATGTGATAAAGATCTGCAGAGGTGAAGATTAATGGTTAAGATGTCGCATGGTCCGAGATCCGGATCACGAAGAAAATTGACAAAATCAGCTGAGGAGAGGAAAAGATCTGTAATAGGTAGATTCATGCAGGAGTTCGAACCTGGGGATCGTGTGGCCATAGACATAGAGCCATCGGTGCACGCCGGTATGCCCTATCACAGATTTCAGGGATACACGGGTGTGGTAGAGGGCCCCCAGGGCGACTGCTATAAGGTCGCGGTAAAGATCGACAGCCTCACAAAATATGTGATTGCTTCACCGGTTCACCTTAAGAAGATCAAAGGATGACCATGGAGAAGAAATACATAAGCATACCAGAGGTTATCGATCTTCTTTCCAATCGAGAAAATCTTACCGATCTTGAAAAGGAAAATCTCGCATATGCTGAGAAATTTGCAAGGATAGATCCAAAAGCGATAAAGAAGGTGAGGGAGGACATTCTATCCATAGTGGATATGCCTGAAAAGGCGCTTGTTAAAATACTGGATCTTAAGCCAGAAACTCCCGGGGAACTCACAGCAATTCTATCAACGTACGGAGTCATGATATCCGACGAAAATTTAAATGCACTTACCGACTACCTTAAGAAGCTAAGGTTCTGAAGGGAGTGATCTTTTGGAAGAGTATGCATATGTTCTGGATTATTTACCGCAGGGTAGACCTGACGACAGGTCCTACAGATCCAGCCCGGTGGTGCTGGCCATAGGTGAAACAGAGTTCAAGCTGCTTGAGCTCATACCCAAACCAAACGAGATCATAACAGTTGGAGAGAAGGTTTACATCGGCAAGAATCCCGAAATGAGAAAAAAGATCCTCTCGGTCAGAAGACGCATAATGTACAAGGATCTCACAAGCGCTGCACAGAGTGAGCTGCCCTATGTACTTGAGGATATAGTTTCAAAGCAGGAGGGGCGATTCATAGAATTCTTCAACAAGGCTGAACCAATAAACGCCAGGCTGCACAGCCTTGAACTTCTCCCTGGCCTGGGCAATAAGACCATGTGGGCCATACTCGAAGAGAGAAAGAAGAAGCCGTTCAGCTCCTTTGCGGATCTGCAGGAAAGGGTTAAGAGCATTCATAATCCGCAGAAGATGATCGTAAACAGGATCATCGATGAGCTTAAGGACAGATTTGAAAAATACAAGCTTTTCGTAGCAAAATGAAGTACAGCAAGAGGATGGGCCAGGTCTTCCTGCAGAGCAGGAGGATCGCCGAATATGAGGTTGACCTTCTCGGTGAACCAGGTACCGTGCTGGAGATAGGCCCTGGCCATGGCGTACTGACAAAGATACTGGTTGAACGCGGATTCAAAATAACCGCTGTGGAAAAAGACCGTTACATATTCGGAGAGCTCCAATCTTTACGTGCAGCGAATCTTAACCTCATAAACATGGATTTTCTGGACATGGCACCTGGATCCTATGATTATATCATAGGCAACATTCCCTACAGCATATCGTCGCCCATAGTATTCAAGCTGTATGAGTTTGAATTCCGTAGATCCGTAATAATGGTGCAGAAGGAATTTGCTGAAAAGATAGCTTTTCCAGATGACATGTCACGGCTGTACGTCAATGCGCATGTCAGGTATAACGTTGAACTCAAGAGGTACGTGAGCAGAAAGAACTTCAACCCACAACCAGAGGTTGATTCTGCCATACTGGTGCTGGAGAAGAAGAAGTATGAGGAGCCATATCCTCTGGAGTTCCTGGACGGAGTGCTTGTACAGATGTTCTCAAAGAAAAGAAAAAAATTGTCGAATATATTCGATATATGCCCTGAAGATCTGGCAGATAAGAGGCCGTCAAACCTCACTGTTTCTGAGATTCTTGGCCTTGCCCGCCTATTGTTTGATTCCGGCTCTTCAGCACATCGTTGATGCCGAACATCGAGAAGGTTGATCCCGCAACAGGCACCTCCGATGGTATCATTATCATGCTTGACTTGCCTTCAAGGCCAACCTCGTATATGATCTGCATCCACCTTAGCTGAAGGCCAATTGGGTTCTCAACATACTGGCGCGATGCCTCCACCATCTTCTGGGCTGCCTCAACCTCGGCCTGTGCCAGCGTTACCCTGGACCTGCGCTCTCTCTCGGCTGAGGCCTGCCTCGACATGGCTTCCTGCAGCTGTGAAGGAACGAGTACGTCCCTTATCTCAACGGACGCTACCTTTACGCCCCATGCCTCCGTCTTCTGATCTATTATCTCCCTTGCTGTTTCACCTATCTTCTCCCTCTCTGACAGGAGCTCATCGAACATTGATTTACCGATCACTTCCCTGAGGGTAGTCTGCGCAGCATAATTTGTTCCAACTGAGTAGTTTTCTATGTTGAGGACGGCCTTCTGTGGGTCGATGACCTGGTAATACATTATGGCATCGACGTTTACCGGTACGTTATCCTTGGTGAACGTGGCTTCTGTCTTGAACTGTACGGGCTGTATACGTGTAGACACGTATATACCTCTGCTGACTATCGGCGTTATGAAAATTATACCCGGGCCGCGAATACCGCCATACCTTCCAAGCGTTAACACTATCGCCCTTTCCCATTCCTTCAGGACATGAATTCCTGAAAGCAGTATTATTAAGGCTATTATGATTATTATGATCAACAGTATATCTAATCCTGTCATGTCTTAGTATATTAAACGTAATATATAGACTTTCGTAATTTTTGTTACTTAAAGATACGAGGCATTTCAATTGCCAGGCTCAAATTTATAAACGAATTTTCCATTCAGGCGTTATGGGGCCGTGGGGTAGCTTGGTATCCTACGGGCTTTGGGAGCCTGAGACTCCGGTCCAAATCCGGACGGCCCCATACTGCGATCACAATATTTTTGCGCTAACCTTAAATGCCAGGTATTATTGATTTAAAATGCGGCACGCCACAATTGAAGATCTTAAGGATCATATGTTGCTAATGGAGAGCCTCAGAATGATTGGAGGAATTAGGGAAAAGACTCCAGGTCATTTTTATTATAAGAGAAAGAACATCATCCATTTTCACGTGGATGGGAGCTCCGTATTTGCCGATGTTGGAAATGATAGAATCCTAGTAAATAAAGAGAATTACGCAGACATAATTCAGGTCGTGCTTTCCTATATGAAAACGCTTGAATGATGGCGTACGAATTGCTGACTTCTCACGTACAGGTGTATCAATCCCGATTGACTCTCTCATTTATGGCATGCTCCTGATTGTTGGCATCCGATCATTTCATCAAAAAATGAAAATACTTGTATAACGTTTGCATACGTTTACAGTATGAAGACCTGGAGTGGCCACATATATTTTGACGATAAATTCGAATGGAGCAGGCTTGAAAAAGCCTTTCCGGATATATATTCATTGATAGTCGAAAACAAGAAAAATCCTGAAGATCAGCAGTTTGATCAGGTCCTGCTTCAACTGAACCTGGAGGAGATGCACAAAAACAAGAAACCAATTGGATACATAAAGGATGACGCCAAGTACAAGCTGGTATTTCCGCTTGACCGCAAAGAAATGATAGTTTACCGCGGAGTAGTGAGCGACGAGGTCCGAGAAAAAACTGAGGAGATAGAAAAAGTGCTCAAATCAAAAAAGATAAGGTACACCGTCGACTATGATAAGATGATATTGTACCAGATAAGGAAGGCTAAGAAATGATCATGGATGCCCCGATAGTGTTATATATTCTCTTCTCATTTTAAGGTGGATCGCAGATGGCGTCCGATAGGAAATCCGAAGGTTTTCAGTCCGGTGCGGGACTAATAAGATATTTCGAGGAGGAGGAGATTAAGGGCCCTGCGCTCGACCCAAAGCTCGTGGTTTACATGGGCATAGCCGTTGCGATCATCGTTGAGATAGCCAAGATATTCTGGCCTCCATGAAATTATAAGTTCAGTGTGTCTAATGGCCGATCATCCTAGTGCCTTTCATATCGAATGACGTTCTAACGACGAAGTTAGATATGCTCATCATCCTTCTCTGGATGTAGTTGAGATTCTCCGGCTTGCACATCACAAGAACGAAGCCCTGAGAACCTCCGCCCATCAACCTTGCAGCCTGTGCACCGTTAGACAACGCAAGAGCTATTATCCTATCAATATGATCGTTTGTTATCCTCGAACTGAGGGATTTCTTTATCTCCCATCCGCGATTTATCTGATGTGCGAATTCATCCATATCGTTTTTTACCACTGCATCCCTGAGTCGTCTCGCAACATCCTTCATCTGCAGCAGATTTCGATCGGTCTTTTCATCGCCCATCTCTGAGGCCTTCACCTGTTCCATCAGCACCTCAGAGCTCTGCCTTGTCTTTCCAGTGTAGACCAGAAGTATCCTTCTCTGCAGTTCTGTCGTGAATTCGCTGTATTGGCCAAGATCCTCACGCTTTACTCCGTCCGCGCCGAACTCCATGTACTTGAAGCCACCGTATGCTATCGCGTATGGATCCTGCTTTCCCAGTACCACGTGAAAATGATTCCTTTCTAGGTTATAGGATTCTTCAGCGAGCGTGGCTGGATCGACCGTCCTTCCTCTTATTGAATTCACAAGATTCATGAGCGCTGATACAGCAGAACTGGATGATCCAAGGCCGGAACCAGGTGGGGCATCTCCAGACATTATGACCCTTCCATTGGTTATGCCGGCCTCGCTCAAAAAATCCGCCATCATCTTCGTCACGCTTGCAGCCCTGTGCATATTCACGATGTAACTCCGGACAAAGTCTCTCGAGGAGAGCTCCAGCTGAAATTCATCTTCTATGTAGCGAACGGAGACGCCCCTGTCGATCGTTGCATTAACAACGGCACCGCCGTGCTTGGAAAGGAATGGTTCCACGTCAGTGCCACCACCACCGAATGTTATGCGTAGAGGGCTGTATGATATGTACACTATAGATGATTTGAATCTACCTTATTAAATTCTTTCAGATCCGCATTATCATGCGCAAAAAACAATAACAGGAAACAGTTGCCTGTATGATTGGCATGACCTACAGATCAATAGGATCAACTGCTTATCCAACGATCGGCGTTGTTCTCCTGGGCGGGATAGCAAATCCCGTCACGAGGACGCCGCTGCATACCTCGGCAGGGATAGCATACAGTGATTCCTGCGGATCGATAAGATCCGAGACCAGGATATACGCCGATGAGGCTACGCACATATATTTCAATGGTACGGAATCGACAGATGACAATAGATCCGTGAGGCGTGTGCTTGATCGTTATTCAAGCGTCTTCGAGGAGGCGTTCGGTACGAAGACTGTTTCATATTCTTCACAGAACTTCGGCATACTGAGCGGCAGTTCCGATGCTGGAGCGGCATCGATAGGCGCAGCTATATTGGGCCTCAAACCCGATCTGGATCCGCACGATGTTGAAAATGACCTCAGGGCGGTCTCCGAAAGCGCAGGCAGGAGCCTCTTCGGCGGCTTAACAATAACTTGGAGCGATGGTTTCCATGCATATACGGAAAAGATTCTTGATCCTGAGGCATTCTCCGGGTATTCGATCGTTGCCTTCGCGTTTGACTATCAGAGAAATCCGTCCGATGTCATACACCAGAATATAGTGAGAAGCGATCTCTATCCGGCCAGGAAGAAGCATGCCGATGAACATGCGCACATGATCAAGGAGTACGCAAAGACAAACGACATAAAGGGCATATTTGATCTGGCCCAGGAAGATACAGAGGAATACCATTCCATACTTCGTGGCGTGGGCGTGAACGTGATAAGGGAGAACATGCAGAAGCTCATCAGTTACCTGAAGCTGATCAGGAAGGATTACTGGAATGCCTACATCGTGACCGGCGGAAGCAACGTCTACGTGGCTGTAGAAAGCGAGAATGCAGATAGGCTGTTTTCGATCGAAAATACCTTCGGTTCAAAAAAGAAGATGCTCAGGATAGTTGGCGGTGCCTGGCATAGAAGACCAGAGTGATCATGCCCGTTCGAAGATCATATCGGAGATATCCTGAGGGAAATCAAGTACCCTTATGTATCTGTCCCCGGAGATATCCGTCGTGCTGTAAGCCAATTTGAACGGATATCCTATCTCCCTGTCCGTGACAAAATACTGCCCTCCAAGCTGTGAGAATGCTTCGGAATGGCCGTCGCCCCTGTAGGGCATGGCTATGTTTTCCGTGATATCAAAGAATTCCCGCAACCTCTTCTCCTGTACGGAGGGATCTATGACCACCATCGCTGCCCCAGCCATTATGGTATCTATGATGTCGTTCAACTTGCCAGAAAGATTTAGCACGATTATATCGAACATGTGGGAAAGATAGGTGTACTCAGCAGTGTTTATCACATGATGGTGAATCGCATCGTAGTCCACTACGAGTACCTGATCCTGACCGAGAAGGCTCCTTACGGTCTCCGGATCGGATCGCCCATGCCTTATAGTGAGTGTATGTATCTGCAACTATCCATCATATGTAACGATTGATTTATACTTTTACATGAGAATACTTCACAGTATTATTTTTATTTTTTAATGATAATTCATTATTCTAGATCCAATGTTTAACGGATATTTTAAATATACGCAGTATAATTATTAAAACAGCTGTATTTCCATAATTCCAAAAAGATTAAATATCATGCGTTCGTACTAGTATTGATGTTTGAGATTCCTAGACCGTATCTGATCAAATTCGATAGGATTGCAGTGCCGATGGCAGAGGGCAGAAGCTCCAGAAGAGTACTGCATATAGCCTTTGCCTTTGCATCCGCTATGGGATCAGAGATAACCGCGATCACGGTCAGGGATCAGGCAAAGGACATAACGTGGACGAACAAGATCACCGTTGTCACCAACGCATATAAGGAGGGTTTGAGCCAGAACATAAAGGTTGTGCCGAAGATTCTGACGAGCTCAGACGTAAAATCCGCATTGGTGGAGGAGCTGAATAGGCACTCGTATGACATAGTGATAATAGCATCGGAGAAGAGATCCATAATAACGAGGATAACCTCAGGCCCTGTGTCCAACTACGTGATAAAGAAGTCGAATATACCAACCGCTCTGGTTTCGGTCAAGACGCAGACCTTCCCGTACAAGACCATATACATACCGCTGAGTGAATCTGTAAACACAAGAGGTTCAGTGGCATTCGGCCTCTTCCTGAAGAAGGTGACCGGAGCAAAGGTCATATTCTCGGATCTCAGGGCCTTTGATCAGAACCCGACGCACAAGTTCAGCTACGTATTCGATTACATGAACGAGATAATAGAGAACTTCGGTGGGGACATAACGGTCAGGAAGGGAGGCACCAGCAGCGACCTTAAGGAGTCCATACTCTCAGAGGCTTCAAATGCAGATGCAGATGCACTCGTACTCGGCGTCAGATCCGGCCCTAATGGAAAGATAAGGGTTAGCAGCGAGATCAAGGATCTCATGAAAACTGGCGAATTTGACAGCATACTCTTCAAGAAGTGATTCAGATCTGAGACTGGCTTATGTATCCGCCTTTGAGCAGAAATTCCACGATGTCCACGTTGAGGCGCACAACGTTAACGTAATAGGAACCGAAGAATGGAAAGTTTTGGGTTTTCGTTGAGTTCACAAGGTTATACAGATACGAATAAAGATCGCTCACCGATAGATTTGTTATATTGTGGATCGCTATGCTTATCCTCGGAATCTGTATGATCGCGCCCTGCAGCGGAATGTCGGGATCCAGCCCTGATCCGGAATAGGATATCATGGCGTATGGTATCTCGCTTATGTTTACACCTGGATTCTCGCTGAGGAAACGGTGAAGGTACTTTTCAGTCAGGTTTAGCATTGCAGGATTTCCCAGCGAATAATCATAGGATCCGGATTCACTGAGGTTGTAATCTATTGCTGATGGCCTTGGATGGAAGAAGAATGATGAGTTGAATGCCTCGGCCAGGAGGTAGCTTCCATATATGTGACCATCGATCTCCACGGGTTGGCCCTCAGACTGGAATGGCAACGCATGTTCCGTTATCAGCGATGTTACGGTTGGATACACGAAACCCAGTATGAACAGAAACAGCACGGCGAATACCAATGCCTTAAGATATGATTTCACCAAACCACCCCCAGGGCAACAAGGAGCATATAGATCAGCTTGATGGCTATGAACGGTACAACGACACCACCGAGGCCGTATATCATTATATTTCTCTTCAGCAGATCGGATATGGACGTTGGCTTGTATTTAACACCGCCAAGCGCCAGCGGTATGAGGAACACTATGATTATTGTGTTGAAAATCAGCGCAGATGTTACCGCAACTATCGGATCGGTCAGATCCAGCACATTGACCATGGAAAGGCTTGGAAACATGTAGAAGATGGCAGGTATGATGACGAAGTACTTTGATATGTCGTTTGCTATGCTGAATGTTGTGAGAGCTCCTCTGGTTATTAGTATCTGCTTGCCCAGGAATATGACATCCATCAATTTTGTCGGGTTGCTGTCTAAATCGATCATATTGGCTGCTTCCTTTGCAGCCTGGGTTCCGTTGTTCATTGCAAGGCCAACGTCTGCCTTGGCAAGTGCGGGTGCATCGTTGGTGCCGTCCCCGACCATGGCAACCATCCTCTGCCTCTCCTTCTCCCTTATCACGACATTGTACTTGTCTATGGGTTTCGAATTGGCTATGTATTCATCAAGTCCGACCTGAGCAGATATGTACTGTGCCGTTACCTCATCATCTCCGGTGCACATGACCGTCTTTATATCCATGTTCTTTATTTCCGCTATCCTCTCCTTTATACCGGGCTTTATGAGATCCTGTAGCTCTATGACTCCTGCAAATTTGCCATTGTGTACCACAGGTATCGCAGTTCCACCCCTCATGGATATTTCCTTGCACAGTGCCTCTATGAACTCATCCGCAACGTGGAACTTCTCCTTGAGGGCGTGCAGCGATCCCTTTATTATGTAATCGCTATCAGATTCAAGCCCGCTGTACTTGGTTTCGGATGAGAACGGTATGAAACTGTAGCCTCTCAGATCCTCTTCCGACACGGTTATACCGTTGCTCCTAGCCAGATTCAGTATGGATATGCCCTCCTTCGTCTGGTCATAGAATGAGGCCAGTGCACACATCCTGTAGAACTCCTTATCGTCTACGCCTTTGTTCGGGTACATGCGAACTGCCTGGCGCTCCCCTATAGTTATCGTGCCCGTCTTGTCGAGTATTATAGTGTCTATGTCTCCGGCATTTTCTATGGCTCTTCCGCTCTTGGCTATTATGTTGTATTCTGAAACCTTGTTTATAGCGGCTATTCCAATCGCAGGAAGGAGCGCCCCTATGGTTGTGGGTATGAGCGCTATGAGCAGGACTATCAGCATCATCACATTGGCTGTTCTGCCGTAGTAATGGGATATGGAGAATATTGAAGCAGTTATGATCAGGAATATGAGGGTCAGGCCCGACAGAAAGACGGTTAGCGCTATCTCATTGGGAGTCTTCTCCCTCGTTGCCCTGTTAACCAGATCGATCATCTTGTCTATGAAGGTGCTCCCAGGATCGGCGGTTGCCCTTATCTTTATCTTATCGGTGACGAGCCTGGTGGAACCTGTTACGGTGTCGCCGATGACCTTCATCACGGCCCTTGATTCACCAGTTACATTTGATTCGTCGACGTATCCCGAACCTTCGATAACCTCGCCGTCTATGGGTATGATCTCGTCACGGTAGACCACTATGATGTCACCCTTGCGCAGATCCGTTGACTTCACATCAACAGGATTGCCGTCCCTGATCACATGTGCAGTCACTTCAGTCTTGAATTTCTTAAGCGAATCCGTTATGGCCTTGCTCTTGCCCTCTGACATGGCCGTGCTCATGCTGGAGAAGAACACCGTAAGAAAGAGAAGAATTACAACTGCAAGGTAGAACTGAAGGTATGTGGTGGACGATGGCACACCGAAGAAGCCTGGGAATGCGTATATGAAGACGGAGAGAAAGAGGGACATCTCCGTAAGGAACATGACAGGGTTATGGATTATGACGTCCGGCCTCATGTTCTTAAGCGTAAGCAGAAATTCCTCATACACCTTCATGAAGTTCAAACCATCGCCTCCAGTATGAGGTTGAAATCATGGGCCCATGATAGGAGCGGGCCAAGAACTATTATGGGGAAGTATGAAAGAAGCCCGATCAGGATCATGGCCGCTATGAGCAGCACGCCGAATATCCAGTTGCTCGTATCTATCGATCTGTAGTACTGTGCCTTGGCTTTCTTTACAGAGAAGGACTGCGCTATGATCAGCTGGAATGCCATCAGCAGGTACCTGCCCAGCAGCATGAGAACGCCATCAAGATAGTTGAAGAACGGCTGATTCGTAATGAAGCCGCCCATCTCCGATCCATTGTTTGATGCCGCTGAGGCAAATTCGTAAAGAAGTTCCGTTATCCTCGATGATTCGGGATTTACGAATGATGACATGAGATGTGGTATCATCAGAGTTATGCCCAGCGGTATGACCACAAGCAGGGGATGCGTTATGAGGGAAAGCGTTGAATACTTTATCTCCTTTGAACTTATTCTCAGGCTCATTATCTCTGGCAGCTTTCCAACCATGAGCGATGCTATGAACACTGTGAATATTATGTACATGAAGATATTCAGTACGCCAGTTCCAACACCGCCAAGCGGATCGTTAAGCAGCAGGCCTATCAATACGCCGATTATCCCTGCTGGCGTGTATGAAACGAGGGCAGCATTGGATGCACCGGTCGATGTGATTGTCGCACCAACTGCGAATATCGTGCTCTGCGATATTCCTATGGCTGTTTCCTTTCCAACCATGTTGCCTGTGTAATATCCAAGGTGCAGGAATGGAACACCAGCAAATTCTCCAAAGAAGGCAAACAGGGCATCGAAAATGAAGAAGAACATGACGACCCAGTAGAGCATGCGGCCAAATTTTCTGTCTCCGAATACAATGCCAAGCGAGATCAGCGATGCCAGTGGAATTATAACGAAGGATACGAATTCCACGAGGTTCGTGAACCAGTCCGGATTTTCAAATGGGTATGCGGCATTTGCTCCATAGAATCCACCACCGTTGGTCCCTATGTTCTTAATGGCTTCCAGCGTTGCAACAGGGCCCAGTGGGATATTGTATACCTTATTTGTCAGAAATGCGTTGACCGTGATGTACCTCTGCATGGTTTCAGGTATCCCTGCAAGGATCAGGATAACGGTCAAGATGACGGTCAGCGGAAGTATGAGATCAAATATCGAAACGAGGAAGTCATGGTAGAAATTGCCTATATTTCCAGTATCCGTTCTTATACCTCTCACGAATGCCATGGAAGCTGCAAATCCAGTGCCGGCAGACAGGAACATCAGGCCGGTGATCACAAAGGTCTGGCTGAAGTATGAAAGCCTCATGGGATTTGAATAATGCTGCAGATTCGTGTTTGTCAGGAAGCTGACCACGGTGTTGAAATCAAGCGAGGGAGACATGCCCACCGTGTCATATGAAAAGGGAAGGTACTTCTGAAACATTATCACAAGAAATGATATTAGACCTGCAAAAAAATTAAAGAGGAGAAGATTTATGAAATATTCTTTGAAGGTCATGCCATGATCCGGCGATTCCCCGATCATTCTCTCGAAGAATGATATGATGCGGCCTGTTATCTTTGAGAAAACGGTTTTCTCATCTAAGTATATCTTTGCAATGTGGAATGAGAGTATGTAAGCTAAGACAGATGCTATTATCAGATATATCAGTATTATGATAACTCCTGAAACGGCTCTTTCGGCAACAAAGAACTTGGCCCAGAAATAAGCTTCATACTCAATCAAATTCATATCTTTTCTGCCTCTAATATCGTGTAAAGCAGGTATATTGCCATGATTAGAACCAGAACTGAAAGCAATATGATCGAGGCTTCCATTTTTCAGTTTAATTCTATAACAATATTAATAATTTACTCTCTTTCTTTGATTTACTAAAAATTTGACGCGCTCAACTGATGGCCATTTTCGTCATGGAACATTGCATTCTGATGCCAGCATAGATAGATCCAGGAATCTTTTCATTCCATTACGATGATAGCCTCTTCGCGACGTATGGCCCTAAATCTTCATAGCCCCTCTTTCTGAAATACTCCCTGACGCCTATGCCAGATATGACCAGTATCCTGTGGAGACCCTCTTCAAGCGTGATGCGCTCAGCCTCCTGCACAAGCCTATTGCCGAAGCCACGATGCTGCCATTCATCCTCTTCATGCCTCCCCACAGGAACTTCCTGGCCGAATACCTTCAGCTCCCGTATTATAGCAGTATTCATGACCTCCTGCCTGTGTGCCCTGTCCGAAGGTATTCTCAACCTCACGAATCCGATTATTCTGTTGCTTTCTGTGACGTATGATATGAAGTATTCCTTGCCTCCTCCGGCATTATAGCCTTCAACTTTGAGGATCACATTTTCTTCCTTCACTGTGCCGTGGCCTATTTCCCTATACCTTATCTCGCCGGTCTTTATGCCCTCCTCTCTCATCCTTCGTTCCACTAGATTTCTTATGTCGGATCTCTTCACACCGGCAACTATGAACTGCACCGGAATATCCCTCTGTATCCTCTGGATCCTTATCCAGTCAGGCATTCTACGCATGAATTCCACGATGAGATCGACCGTTTCTGCGGTCGTGTATGGCCTGTACTTTCCGTTCTTCCACAGATTGTAAAGGCCGGTACCCTGCGTTACGAGCGTTGGGTATATCTTGAGCATGTCCGGCTTGAATCTCTCATCGTTTATCATGAGATCGAAGGATTTCAGGTCTTTTTCAAAGCTTGAACCATACATCCCTGGCATGATGTGGTAGACGATCTTCAGGCCTGCATCCCTTGCAAGCTGCGTGGATCTTGCTATGTCCGCCACGGTATGCCCACGGTTGTTTATGGCCAGAATCCTGTCATCAATGTTCTGTACACCAAGCTCTACCTTGGTTGTCCCATAGGCCAGAGCTTCATCTATCTCGCGCTCGAAGAACCAATCCGGCTTGGTCTCTACGGTCAGGCCTATGCACCTGTGCCTGCTGGTTTCATTGATCCTTATCGATTCCTCTAGGCTGTTTCCAATCGAACCGTTCATGGCGTCTAGGCATCCCTTGACAAAATTCCTCTGGTATGCCGGGTCCCTGGCTGTGAACGTCCCACCCATTATGATGAGATCGATCTTTGAGGTGTCGTGCCCTATTGTTTCCAGCTGCTTTATTCTGTTAAATGTCTCCATGTATGGATCGTAGGCATTGTTCCTACCCCTGAGTGCTGCCGGCTCATAGCCTGTATACGACTGGGGAGAATTGTTGTCAACGCCTCCCGGACAGAATATGCATTTACCATGGGGGCACCTCTCCGGGGAGGTCATGGCCGCAACGACAGCCACACCCGATATGGTTCTGGTCGGCTTTCTTCGTAATATCTTCTTTACGTCCTCGCTGAAATTGAATGAGTTCAGGATTTCCACATCGCTCGGGACGTAGTCAAGGCCATACTTCTTCGATAGCTCGAGCTTAACGTCTTCCAGATCCTCCTTATCCTTTATCTGGCCTGAAAGTAGAACGTCCCGCATCTCTTCGAAGAAATCCATATTGGGTTTATTTAAGATCGATAATTATGATTTTCCATTGGAATAGAATTTAGTTCGATGCTTGCGGAAGACCCAATGCAGCCGTATTCATAATGCGGCAAACGCATCATAGTGTTCACAATGGAATCATGCCCAATGATAGCGAAATGGGCATATTTTAAAGACATAATATAGAAAAATTAATTAATATCCTATGTCATACATTCTGACGATGATATGTCGGACGATGGGGTGAAATTCCCTGCATTGCTCATCTCCACGGCGCTTGTGTTGTGGATACTAAACGCTCTTGGATACCTCACCGTTTCCATTGGTGGTAGCAACAAGCTTAACATCGGATTCACCTCCGGCCTGATCCTTCTACTGATTGCAACTTGGTTACTATTAGCCTCAAGAAAGAATTTCAGCATGCATGATCCCAAGGATGGTATTTGATTTTTTGAATATCAGATAGCTTCTAATTTGGATTCATAAACAGATCCACAGAAAGTACAATCGATGAATTCTCAAGATAAAAGCCAATTTCTGAATGCTGGAAAAACATTTTTAACATGACGCGCTATACTCACGAAAATGCAGATAGAAACCGAAGACCCGCATGAAACAATAAACAATTACAAATTGCGAATAGACGAGAGGATATCAAGGTTTTTCGACAGGAAAGAAGCCGAAACCAAAGATGATCTCTCTAGAAGGGTCATAAGGATGATAAGGGAGTACACCGAGGGAGGGGGCAAAAGGCTTAGGCCCATATTCCTTGTCCTTGGCTACAGGCTCTTTGCCGATGAAAATAATGCAATATTCGATGCTTCGATATCCATAGAGCTTGCGCAGTCATATCTTCTCATACATGATGACGTCATAGATGACAGCGATCTGAGGCGCGGGAAACCCAGCATGCATATAAGGCTGTGGAGATCGTTCTTCCCGGAATCAGAGAAGGGGAAGAAGATGGGGGAAGGCCTCGCAATAGTTGCAGGAGATCTTGCCGAAACCTATGCCCATGAAAGCCTGATCAACTCCGACTTCGATCCCAGCCTACTTCTGCTGGCCGATATGGAACTTACGAAGACTATAGAGATGACAGGCTACGGGCAGTTCCTAGATGTTGTTTCCGGCACGCTGAATGATTTTAGAGAAAACGATCTCATAAGGCTGCACCTATGGAAAACCGCCAGATACACGCTTGAGGGTCCTCTGGCCATGGGTGCATTGCTCAGTGGAAGGCACGATCAGATCATGGATCTGAGACTCTTCGGCCGTACGCTTGGAATAGCGTTCCAGCTCAAGGATGACATACTCGGCCTGTTTGGTGATGAAGCCACAACTGGGAAATCCATATACAGCGATGTGAACGAGGGAAAGAGAACCCTGCTCATGATCAAGGCCATGGAATTTTCTGACAGGCAGGATGCCGAGTTCATTGACAGAATACTACGCAGAGGCAACGTGACCCAGGAGGAATTCGAGAGGATAAGGAACATCGTGATGAAAAGCGGATCTTACGACTACTCCGTCAAGCTCATGGACAGCCTGGTTGCCAAATCAAAGGAGTACCTAAACAGAATTAGAGGCAACAGCTGCGCCAAAACTTACCTTTCCTGGCTTTCGGATTACCTTGTGGCCAGAGACCACTAGTACCTTGGCCTGTGCTGCGTGTACATCTCCCTCAGGGCCGAATCGTTGAGGTGGGTGTATATCTGTGTTGTTGCAACGCTGGCATGACCCAGTATCTGCTGTATGAACCTTATGTCGCCGCCGTTCCTGAGCACGGAAGTCGCGAAGGTGTGCCTTAGCACGTGCGGTGTTACCTTCTTCTGTATTCCAGCCTTCTTGCCCAGATCCCTTATCATGCGTTCTATCGTCGATGTATCGAATCTGACGCGCCTGTTGCTAACGAAAAGATAGTCGTTGTCGGTATCCATTGAGAGCCTCAAGTCAAGATACGAACCAAGTGCTTTCACGCATTCTTCAGCCATTATGACTATCCTGTCTTTGTCTCCTTTCCCGGATCTCACGTTTATTATTGATTCCTGCAGATCCACATCGCTTATCTTGAGATTGCAGAGCTCGCCCACTCTTACGCCTGTATAGGCCAGAACGGAAACAATTGCATACATCCTTGTATCTGAACTTGCAGCCTCGATGAGACGCTTCGCCTCATCCTCAGAAAGATACACCGGCATGTGAGATGGCCTCTTTGGAGGGGTGAGATTTATAGGGACCCTCAGATCCAGAGCCTTATAGAAGAGTTTCACCGCCTTTATGGCAAGATACTGGCTCGTCTTTGAATATCTCTTCTTGACTGCCAGAAAATTCTTGTATCTTTCGATATCCATTGGCGTTATCTCATCCGGCTTCTTGTTCATGAAGGAGAGGAATTGATCCACTAGAAACCTGTATTCCTTGATGGTGTACCTGCTCTTCCTCTCTCCGGTCATGTACTCCACAAACCTCGAAAGATACTCATTGGTTTCTGCCGGCATCAGGGTTAAATATGCACTGTGAATATTAAAATCTATGCAAGTGGCTTCGCCTTTTTACCATCATTCTCCTTCTGCAAAACACAGAACACCCAACATTTTTATAATCTCTTAAAATAGCGTTCCAATGCTTGTTTCTCCATCAATCGTAGCAGCATCACCGTTGAAGATACAGGATCAGGTCAGGGAATGCGAGAACGCCGGATCCGTTTCCTTCCACCTGGACGTTATGGATGGGAACTTCGTGCCAAACATAACCGTTGGCCCTGACTACTATGAATTCCTCAGATCCATATCCAGAATACGGATAGAGAGCCATCTTATGGTCATGCGCCCTGATCTCTACTACAGAAAATTTGCAAAGGAGGGCGATCTGGTCTTGGTGCATTACGAGAGCCCGGTAAACACCCTTGCTCTGCTTAAGAGAATGAAAGACGAGGGCATAGATGCCGGTATCGTGATAAATCCGGACACATCGTTCAGCAAGGTATCCGATCTCCTGGAATACGCACAGATCCTGCTCATAATGTCGGTTTATCCAGGTTTTTCCGGGCAGAAATTCATAGATGTTTCAGATAAGATACATGAGGCTTCCGCCTTCATCAAGAAGAACGGGCTCAAGACGAAGATAGAGGTTGACGGGGGCATAAACGACAACACAGCAAGGATTGTGAAAAATGCTGGAGCGGATATAGTTGTTTCCGCCTCCTACATTTTTGGTGGCAACATAAGTGAGAGGATCAGGATACTCTCATCGATATGAGTATCCTCCCGTCATGGTCCTCGTTGTAAAATTTCAGGGCATCCTGCATTTCAGTCAGTTTGAACTCTCTCGATATCTTGACGCGTAAATCGTGCATCTTCATGAACTCCAGCAGATCCCTCAGATCCGATCTCGTGCCACCAGTTGATCCAAGTATCCTTCTCTCGCCTGTGTAAAGATCCGCTATGTCAATGGATCCCTCTCTTCCAGTGAAGATGCCGAATGTGACCAGAGATCCACGGATACCGAGGTGTTTCAGCGATTCCTTCCAGAACAACGTTCCCAGCGGATTCACAACAATATCGAATTTCATGCTATCAGGGATCTCATCCGCCTCGAATACCTCTGTTGCACCGAATTCCTCTATCCAGTCCTTCCTTGACACCGCGTAGACATCACAGCCCATCATTGACGCCATCTGTACGGAGAACATGCCGGTATTTCCGGACGCACCGAATATCAGGACGGATTTGCCAGGAGCACAGCCAGCTAGTCGAAGAGCCCTGAATGAGGTCAGGGCTGCCACACCGATGCTTGCTGCCATCTCATCGCTTACATTTTTGGGCAGCCTGAAAACGTTCTTCTCTGGAACGGCGACCTTCTGTGCATAGCCACCATTGGATACAACTCCCCATATGCCACCTGCGGTGCACAGATGCTCATTTCCCGATATACATTGATCGCATGTGCCATCGAAAACTCGGTTATACACAACCACGCGGTCGCCCTTTTTGAAATTTCCGCTGTCCTGTGCCACAACCCCGTATACCTCTGTCCCTGGAATGTGTGGGAGCGGATTCAGCTTGTACACGATCTTGCCGTTTATCGTGTTGTAATCAACGGGGTTGAGCCCGGCTTTCCTGACCTCTATGAGAACCTGGCCATCCAAAACCTTGGGGTCATCGACATCTTCGATCCTCAGATTTTCGTTTCCTAGCGGTTCATATACAAGAGCAGCCTTCATGTTTTATCATATGCTCATGCGCTGAACCTGATTAATTTTTTCTCAAATCTCTGAATTGTCTGAGTTGCTTTCCATGACGTCTTTCCTGCTTGACAGTAAGTATACGCTCTCTCCAAGTATCATGCCCGCAGTGAATGATAATACCGCATCTATAATCAAATTGATCATCGGGCTTGCGGGAACAAAAAACTCGAGAGATATCCTGGCCAGAAACGAACACATCCATATGATGAATATCACCGGAGACCGTTTAAAATAAAGCACGTTCGATCTATAGAAGAAGCTGGCCTGAGTGCCAAAGCGAGTTCCCATGGCGTAACCTGCGGGTATCAGAAGCATCACGGAGTAATATATAGGCGTGCGAGGAAAATCGACAAGCAACAATGCAACAGAAAGTATCAGATAGAGTATGGGCAGCCTTATCAGCCTCGCCCTTGAATACCTTCTGCCATGGAATGCCCTTATGGATGACCTTATGACGATCAGGGCGATTATGATGAGGATCACTCCGGCTTCTGGTGAGATCACAGCACACTATATCCCCTCGCCTGATAAAATTTCTTATGCGTCCATATTATGAACCGCCTTGAACCCAGAACGTATTATCCTCAGGTTTGAGATATACCGGCTTAGTAAAGCGCAGATCATTTTTAATATCCGAGAACTCAGGATAAGGTTTAAGTAAAGAGTTGAAATTGGGCAGAGAAGTTGAAATCAGGCTCAACCTCTGCATCATCTCCGGCATATCCGGGTCGACTGAATCCGCTGTGCACCTGTCTTCAAGGTGGATGCGGATATGGTGCAGTGAAATATGAAAGGTGAACTCAATGGCATTTCCAGAAGCGGTTGAACGCCGTCTCAATAAGAAAATATGCATGCGCTGCTATGCAAGGAATTCTATACGAGCAACCAGATGCAGGAAGTGTGGTTACACAGGGCTCAGGCTCAAGAAGAAGGAAAGGGCGGCAGGCAAATAATGATATGAAACCACCAAAGGTTGGAATCCTCCTTATGGAGGGTACAAACAATGAAACCGAGGTATTTTTTTCAGTCAGGAGAAGCGGTGGCGATCCTGATTACGTGCATGTGAGTGATATTGCTGCAGGCAGGAAAGCCATATCTGATTATGATGCGCTCATTGTGCCTGGGGGTTTTTCAGCCGGTGACTACATAAGGGCCGGCGTGATATTTGCGGCAAGGCTTCTGGCAGTGGCCGGAAAGGAGATAAGGGATTTCGTTGATTCTGGAAGGCCCTTAATAGGGATATGCAACGGGTTTCAGGTCATCATGGAGATGGGGCTGATAGGAAAAAGAGATGAACTGACACTGACAAACAATGAATCCGGAAGATTCGAATGTCGCTACACCTATATCACGATGACATCGGACAACCCGATATTTAGGGATGCATTCAAGGGAAAAGGCTCATTCCAGGTGCCGGTTGCGCATGCTGAAGGTAGAATCGCCGTATCCGGCGTATCAGTACTCAAGAGGCTCTACGAAAATGATCAAGTACTGTTCAAATACTCGGATACGCACGGAGTTACAGATGAATACCCATGGAATCCAAATGGATCTGTTGATTCAATTGCATCTCTGACAAACGAGCACGGTAACGTTATAGGGCTTATGCCTCATCCTGAGCGTATTTATTACTCGTATCAGGCCATGTACGACGATGCCAGAAAGGATCAGGCAACTGGGAAGCTTTTCTACGACAGCCTGATATCATATCTTAGTGGTGTGCATGGATAGGGCAATATGTGGAAATTTCTATTACGGTGGAAAATTCGATTATCTTGAGGTCATAGTATCGGACGGAAAGATCGCGGGCATAAAGAAGGATGCCGGCAACGTGCCGAAGACAAACTATGACGGGGCGATACTTCCCGCGGCTACTGACATACATGTGCATTTCAGAACACCAGGTGAAACTGAAAAGGAAGATTTCGGCAGTGGATCCCTATCTGCCATATACGGCGGAACCACATATGTTATGGATATGCCGAACAATCGCTTCCCCATAACCGATTACAATGCTTTTGGTGATAAGCTTGGATCCATAGATTCTACATCATTTGCAGATTTCTCTCTTTACTCTATGGAAACCGGCAAAAACGCCATGCTGTTGGACAGAAGGAGCATCGGGCTTAAGGTTTACCTGGGCGGATCGACCAATTCAACCGGCACTGAGGTCATAGAAGAAGGAGATATCAGGAAGATAAACGAAATGAATTATCCTGTGGTGTTTCATGGCGAATCTGAAAGATGTCTTAAGACACATCAAATGGAAGAAAAAAACCTGAGGGACCACAATCTGGCAAGGCCCATAGATTGCGAGATCGAGGCGGCTAAGTACGTGAGCGGCCTTGACATAAAGACGAAGATAATGGCCCATGTGAGCTCTCCAGATGTAACCGGCAATTTTCTCAGGGAGGTAACGCCACATCATCTGTTGCTGAATGATGAGATGCCTCTCGGATCGTTTGGAAAAGTGAACCCTCCACTGAGGGACAGCAGAACACAAAAGAGGCTTCTTGATGATTACATAAGCGGGAAGTTCGATATACTCTCCTCTGACCATGCGCCGCATACAGAGGATGATAAGAGAGAATTTGAATTTGCAAAGTCGGGAATAATAGGGGTTGAAACAAGAGTTCCGTTATTTCTGGCTTTAGCCCAAAAGAAGATTGTGCCCCTCGATGTCCTCTACAGAACAGCCATAGAGAATCCGCCATCCATATTCGGCATAAAGAAGGGCAAGATCGAGATTGGTTACGATGCCGACTTCATGGTTATCGATTTCACCAGCATGAAGAGGATAAACGACAACAGGCTGCATTCAAAGTTTCCAGTCAGCCCGTTCAATGGCATGGACGCGATATTTCCATCGCATGTGATCATGAGGGGCAACGTGGTCATAGATCGCTATGAAGATATTTCGGATCCGATGGGCGTATTCATACCCAAACCTCAAAAGGAATGATTTCTGACTCCAAATATAACTGCCTCTATCCTTGCCCTATCGTATGAATGATGTCGGTATATTCTTGGCACGGTTATGTAGACCTTTTCTTCCCTGAACACATCTCCCCTCGCAGAAAACTCTCTTCTGAGAAAATCCCTTGCTTTCGCATTCCCTATGCTGTATATCCACATTGAAGTTTCAAAGGCCTTATCTATGAATGCCCTGTCTGAATGCTTCACGACTGAACCGAATGGTGGATTCATTATCCAAGTATCGTATTTGCCAGATATCTCTGAAACATCTGCCACCATGAAATTCACACCTCCGCAGTTTCTCTTCGCAGTCTCTATGGCGTCGGGATCTATGTCGAATGCTGTTACGGACTCAGCGCCGAGAAGGTATGATCCGCACGCTAGGATACCATTGCCTGTTCCGGCATCGATCACGGATCGCCCACCTATATTCCCATCGTTGTATATCTCTATTAAAAAATACGCTGCTGTGGACGCATCCGTTGGATATTGCTCCAGGTAATTTTTAAAATTGCCCTGCTGTTGGAGTTTCTGGAGCCTGATCTCAAGGTCATTCTTTATGCCCATCAGTATTCTGGCGTGCCTATAACTAGGTCAATTATCTCCTTTGCTATTCTGGCAGAGTTCTCCTTGCTTTCCCCTCTTTCCATTAGGAGCTTCTCTATTTTGCGTGTTGCCCTCTGCCTCTTCCATGTCCCGTTTTCATGTGCCGCAAGCACTATGTATTTGGCAATTTCCCTGTCTACGTTTATACCGAATCTCTCTCTGATCTTGATCTGCCAAACTGGAACAAGTACCGTAGGAAGGTCCCGGAGTTCTCTTCTCTTCTCCGATACGATGCTATTTATATCCTTCCTTCGGGGTAAGACCATACTCTAACATTCTCTTGTATATCTTAAAGTTTTCCCTGACACATTCAGTACAAAATTCCTATTTTTTATGCTTTATCGTTGCAATGTATCCTGTGATTGCCAAAGCACAGACTAGAATAGCCAATATGAAAAATAGCGCATCATTCTGCACATGCGGGCTAATGACTGTACCTGCAGTTGGACTCATAGGCTCTATTATCGATACAGTTCCAGAATTTGTATTTGCAACGAATACGAGTCCGTTAGCCGGGTCCACGCAATCCCTGAATGGATAGATACCAACTGGAATTATGGCTTCAACTCCTTCTGTTGTTGCGTTGATAACGTAAACATCATTTGAACCAGAATTGGAAACATAAAGACTGTTATCGTATGGATCATAACATATGCCTTCAGGCCCAGATCCTGTATTGATCGTGGAAAGGACTCTTTCCTTGCCATTTATTATTGATACGCTATCCGAATTGAAGTTGATAACGTAGATGTATCCATTTTCCGGATCGTAGGATAGATCCTGCGGACCGGATCCTACCTGAATTGTGTACACAACACTTTCAGAATCAGGATTTATAACTGAGATATTGTTTGAACCGAAATTACCCACGTATATGAACCCGTTGGCCTGATCGTAAACACCATTGAACGGGCTGGAGCCTGTTATAATGGAGGATATAACGGAATTATTTGACGGATTTATAACGGAGACGTCATCAGAGAGCTGGTTTATGGAATAAACATATCCATTTGATGGGTTCACTACAATACCAGCTGGGCCTTCCCCGACAGCAATATTCCTCAACACAGTTTGCGTCTGAGTATCCAGCACCGATACATTGTCTGTATCGTAGTTTGCAACGTATACGTAATTGTTGTATGGATCATAGGCTATTCCTGAAGGGCCCCAACCAACATACACCTTTGCTATAACGCTGTAATTCTTATCCAGCACGTATACGAAGTTTGAGTATGCATTCGTTACGTACAGATATGAATTTACAGGATCATATGCAAGCCCCTGAGGTCCGGATCCTATTGTCAAACTATAATATACCTCGTCGGTGGATGTGTTTATAAATGATATGTTGTTTGTATATTCATTTGCAACCGCTATTTCATTGCGACCGTTACCCATAAACAACCCATACGGATTCAAACCCACGCTGATATTGGTGATTGAGCTGAAATTGATCGCGTTGATCGCAGTGACTGTGTCTGAGTCAAAATTGGAAGTGTACACCTGGTCACTGTAATTGCAGAACATCACCTGCAATGGATCTGAACCAACTGGTATCGTCCTGATATATGTTCCATTAGGCCCTGTGACGGTTATCGTATCTGAACCCTGGTTATCGATGAATACCTTTCCGTTTAGATTGTCTATTGCCAGACTGGATGGGGACGATCCTGCTTCAAATGTTCCGACTGTACTTAAAGTAAGTGGGTTGATAACAGATACCATACCGTGGCCATACTGTGAAACATATATGTATCCATTGTACTGGCTATAAGCAACTCCGGAAGCCCCAGCAACTGATATGTTTGCCACTACACTGTTTGATCCAGATATGACAGTTACCGATCCAGAGTACGAGTTGGCGATGAATACCTCATCAATCTGAGGATCATAAGCGATGCTCTGAGGGCCTGAACCAACTCCTATTGTGTCTATAACTGACATGAGGTGCGTATTTATCACAGAAATATCGCCCGAGTTCTGATTTGCAACATAGACAAGCCCATTACTTTCAACATACATGACTGATATTGGACCAGAACCAACAGGCATTACATTCGCGATCCTGTATGTAGTCGCATTTATCACATACACATTATCTGTAAAGTAATTCGCCACAAAGTAGCAACCGCAGTCAGATGCGTAAGCACCTGAAGTTGGAACTATGGCATTACCAGTATCCATAAAATTTCCAGATATCACGCTATCGTTGATAAGGTCAATAGTTTCACTCGTGTTGTTTGCCGACATCTTTGTGTTTTGCACGTATGCAGGTTGGTGAATGGTAGATATTGATCCTGGCGCTGAATACGAACCAATAAACAGGAAAATTAAAATAAACACAGAAACCGTATGTTCTGTATTCATCCACTAGTCCTCAATATTAGAATTTATCTGCGGCAAGCCATTCCAGATCTTCGTCGACTCCATTATTTTCAACTATTTCTTTAAAAACAAGCGCACCTGGCCTGATGTATCTCTTCTTTGTTTTAAAGTCTACCTTGAGAAGCCCGAATTTCTTGGAAAATCCTGATGCCCATTCATAATTGTCTGTCAATGCCCAATGCAGGTAGCCCTCAACCTTTGCACCGTCTCTTATCGCACTTTCGAGATTCTTCAGATGGGATGCCACGTATCTGGGCCTCAGTCTGTCGCTATCGTCCGCAACTCCATTTTCAGATATCATCATCGGAAGCCCGATATGCTTCTGATAGGACATGACGAGATGGTATATTCCTTCAGGATACACTTCCCAGCCGGTGTCGCTGGAGGATCTTCCGTCAAGAGACCTCTTGTTCTCGCCAGTTGCATACCCATATCCAGGTACTATGGCCCATCTGTCACCGTCTTTTTTAACAACATCCCTGCTGTAATAGTTAACACCCACCCAGTCAAGATGATTCGCCATATCCTCCCGCTTATCAGAGCTATAATCCAGAGAACGATTCTGCGCGGCATTTGCATACCACGATAGATCTCCCTTGGTTATGGCGTCGAAGAACGAGTATCTTATTTCATACTCTGCAAGATCCCTTGCCTCTCTGTCCTCATCAGTCAATGGCTGCATATCTCCATTGGCATACACTATGCCAACAGGTTTCTCTGAAAATTTTTTTATGCTGTCATATGCCCTTGCATGGGCTTCTGCGAACAGCTTTTTCCGTATTGCCATAGAGTCCGGTCTCCAGTCATTGCTGCACTGGCCATTGAAAAGTATATTTGGTTCATTCATCGTGCTCCATCTATCAGCAAGATCATCGAACGCCCTGGCAACATAAGCCGCAAACTTGGCAAATTCCACAATTGAGCGTGTTGTAAAGCAATTTCCAACTGCATTATCCTTTTCGATATCTCTCTTCGACGGGTCGTTTATCCACACTGGAGTGGACCAATGGTACAAATTGATGATAAGGTAATTTCCGCGATTCTTGAAATCCGAGAATATGCTTCTATAGTGATTCACGGCATCTTTATTTGCAATCTTATCAAGTTTGTCAAGATCCCTGTCTGTGATATCAACATTCAGCACGTCGCCCCTGTCATTTTGTACACTGACCTTAACTTCCTCAGTTGATTTTGGAAATATTCTTGACCATTCTATACCTATTCTAGCTGCATTCATTCCCAGATGCTGAGCGAAATCATGATCCCTGTGGTATAGATCCCAGTAACCTGCACCGTTTTCAGGCAGATCTCCAGAAACCACATGGTTCTGAATGTTATACTTATCGTGCGTCCATACATACCAGTCTGTATTGGGATCAGGATCACTTATTCCCATCTCAAACTGAAACCCTGCCTCTGAAAACCCAAATTTAAAGCCTTTAGGAAACACCTTTATCCATTTTCATGAACTATTTAAAAATTCCCAGAGTTATGATACTCATACATGTAGTATTGAAGGATGCAGTAAAACGGATATCATCTTGATATCCTCGAGGGTCGCCGTCTTACCACCAACCGAGTATGTTCTATCGCCTACATTGATATAGAAGGTATTCCTGACAAAAGGTATTTTTTCAGTCTTCAAGATCTCACCCTTCCATGTCCTTCTGTCATCGTGGTAGAATCCCTCTACTTCCGCAAATACCCTCATGTTTCGCGACAGCAAGAAGTCTATGGCATCGCATGTTATCCATATATTGCAAAATTTGATGGATTCAGCAATGAAGAAGTCCCTTATGATTACAGCCTGACTCCACAAGGATTGATTAAAATAATATGACATAACGTGTATGAAATTATCTTCTTCAAAATATAGGGCATATTCTTTATTCTCCCTCTCTCCTTCAACCGATACGACGCATGATTTTCTATCCGAAATGGCCATTTCTGTTGGTTTTCCATTGATCTTCCGTATAAGTGCTCTGCCGTCAAATGCAACATCACCGTCAGTGAAGACAAGTAGTACCACTGTTACCTTCCTGCTGCTGGCCCTCTGAAGATCCTCCCTGAGATCGTTGAATTTCTCCTGAGATAGAGATATTATTATTTCATTCTGCGCCTCATTTATCATTGTCTGCATCTTCTGAATTATATTATCGTATCCCTCAACAAGAGAGAGAAAAGTTGAGTATCTGTCAGGGTAGATTTTCTTGTTTTCAACGTATCTCTGAAGGTTCAATGAGTATGATTCTAGCCAGTCTCTTTCCTTCTTTAGGACCTGCGATACAGGTATTGCCTTGTACATCTTCTTCTTACCTATGCTCTCCTCTATGAACCCCTTCTTTATAAGCGAATTAAATAGATCATAAACCCTTGGCTGCGGAACTCCGGTCATCCTTACAATCTCTGTAGATGTCATTGGCCCTTTTATTACCAGAGCTTCGTATATCTTTATTTCATATGGCGAAAGGCCGAATTTCGAAAGCCCGGAAAATATATCACTATCCATCTATAGTAGGTTATCCAAAAATCAGTAAATAAGTTTAGCACAATGTTAGCTCACACCCACTTTCCATTCAGGATAACGCAGACAACGCCTGAAATGCCTTCCATCGTCACTGGTAAGTTCAGGATGTTTAGAAACACATTGAGGCACTGAAAATGGGCATCTGGTATAGAACTGGCATCCATTAAAATCTTCCCTGAAGTTTCCTGGATTTCCAATGAGCCTGTATCCTGTGCCCCGTTTGGCGCCTATCCTCGGCATGCTTCTCAGCAGCAGAAAGTTATAGGGATGTTGGGGATCGTTGAGCATTTCGTCCCTTGGGCCAAACTCCACGATCTCACCTGCATATATCATGGCTATCTCATCCGCTATCTCATAAAGGATCGATAGGTCGTGCGTTATGAAGATCATGGTGAGACCACTCTGCCTCTGTATGGCCTTCAGATCCTTAAGTATCTCATGCTGAACCAACACATCCAGACCTGTGGTAGGTTCATCGAGTATTACCAGATCAGGCCGAAGCAGAAGGGACATAGCTATTACGACACGCTGGCGCATTCCCCCGCTGAGTTCGTGCGGGAAACTTTCAAGAACATTTTCGCGCAACCTCACCATCTTTATGGCAGCCTGTATTCTATCCTCGTTTTTCTCAGGCTGAAGGCCATGCGCTATTAGCAAATCATAGAACTGATATCTAATACGCTTAACAGGATTTAGAGCATTCATGGCCGCCTGAGGGATAAACGAAAACCTCGTTGCTCTTATTCTCCTCAGATCCTCTCCATTTATTCTCAATATGTCCTGATCATCCAGGTAAACCTGCCCAGATGTTATCTCACCAGGGTACTTTAGAGATCTGTATATGGCCTGAGCAAGTGTACTCTTTCCAGAGCCAGACTCTCCAGCGATTCCCAGTATAATGCCTTTCCTCACCCTGAGGTTCATATCATTGATTATTACGGAAAATCCATTCTCATTGTAATATCCCACAGTGAGATTCTTTATGTCAAGAATTGTATCTTCGTACATTTCACTGCCTCATATTCTCTTATATGGATCAGGGGCGGCCTCTATCAATGATCTTGTATAATCATCTCTAGGATTTGACAGCACATCGTCTGTCTGGCCTTCTTCAACTATCTCGCCATTGTGAAGAACGTAGATCCTGTCCGTGATCATGCTAACCGTATTAAGGTCATGCGTAATGTAAATTATGCTGATGCCAAGATCCTCTCTTATTCTTGAAAGCAGTTCAAGTATATCTATCCTGAGAGATACGTCAAGCATTGATACAGGCTCATCCGCTATCAGAACCTTCGGCTCCAGTGCAAGCGCTCTGGCAAGGTACACTCTCTGACGCTGCCCGCCTGAAATCTGGTGCGGGAACTTATCCCGAAAATAAGAAGGCGGGTCAAGTTTAACCATCTCGAGAAGTTCATCGATCCTTTCATCTATATTACCCCGATAGTGGTGTATCCTCAGTGGCCTCCTAATATGCCATGATATGGTATGATAGGGATCCAGCGAAGCATAAGGATCCTGAAAGACCATCTGAACATCGGATCTATATTCCCTGAGCTTCATGCCTCTGTAATTCGTGACATCCCGACCCTCGAATACCACCTTTCCGGTTGACGGCCTGTAGAGGAGAACAAGAACTCTGGCAAGAGTGCTTTTTCCGCTCCCACTTGCACCGACCAGACCAAGAATTTCTTTCTGATATAATGTTATGTTAACGTTGTTGAGTGCAGTGATATCCTGAGTACCCATTAATCCAGTCTTCATCTGGAATATTTTGGATACGCCCTCTGTTTTCAATACCTCAATCATTTTTAACTGCCCTCCTTTTCTTCTGATATACTCTCAACGATGGGTTGGCCATTTCGTCCAGTCCAAAATTGAGAAGTATGAACGAGAACATCAGCAGGGATATCATTATACTTGGAGGCAGTATCCACCACCACTGGCCTGTCAAATAGGCCTCGTTATTTATGGCCCAGTATAGCATGGTGCCCCAGTTCACCTGTTCAATATTACCCACACCAAGGTATTCGACAAACGTCAGGCCCATTGCACCGTACATGGATGTGAAGAAAAAGTTGGAAACAACGACAGGCATTATGGCGCGCATTATCTGCCTGAATATGATGCTCAGCCTAGACTCGCCTATTAGCAGTGAAGACAGTATATAGTCCCTCTTGGCTATGGAAAGAGTTATGGATCTGAATGTCCTGGCTCCAAAGGCCCAGCCAGTTATTACAAGTATTATTATAGTGGGCAAATAGCCAAGACTCTGATGTATGCCAAGAAAGTATGTCCCGAATAGCATTATCAGCAGTACGCCGGGAACGACCAGAAATATGCTTATTATAGCGTTTATAGCCCCGTTAACCGCAGGGGAACTGAATCCAGCCAGAAGCCCGACAAATACAGATATCAGTGTTCCTGCTATTCCGACCGAAAATGCTATCATAAGGGTTGGAGCCGCCCCAGCAATCAACTGTGAGAAAACGTCCTGACCATAGCCCGTGGTTCCAAGAATATTGACGGAATTTGGAGGCAGCGCCTTTGCAAACAGATAGGCCTCGGGATTATAGGGCCTATAAAATATGCCTATAATTGAGAATATCACTATGGATACCAGAAGAATGAATCCAGCCTTAGATTTGCTGTTCTTGAGTACTATCCCCATCGAATTTTCAAAGCTAATGATCCTTCCTGTCAATCTGCCCAGAAGGTTATTTTTTGTTCTGTTTCTTACAAAATTCTTATCCTCCATTCATTCACCTTCCTGCCTTATCCTTGGATCAAGGAAACCGTATAGGAGATCAACCACTAGGTTTCCGGCAAGAACGGCTATCACCACCATGAGGAAAATTCCCTGCATCAATGGATAATCCAGTGAGTTTATCGCGGTTATCATGTAAAGTCCCACGCCAGGATATGAGAAGATAGATTCCTCAATTATGACTCCACTTACGGAGAGTCCTATGGACATGGCGAAACCAGTTAGATTTGGAAGTAGAGCATTTTTATATGCTATACTTTTGATCTGATAATCCTTAAATCCAAGATTCTCGGAATAATTAATGAAATCACTGTTAAGATTCGGTATGATGTTATTCCTCATGCCGAGAACCCAGCCACCGAGCGAGGTCAATATTATGGTAAGCACGGGAAGAACCGCATGGTATATCACGCTAATTATGAATGGCACATTGAAGCCCATATTCACATTCACGCCGTAGGCACCACCAAGGGGAAATATATGGCCGTAAACAGAGAATATATCCAGAACTATAAAGGCAAGAACAAACGCAGGAAATGATGCCATGAACATTGCGAATACATCTATGGCTAGATCCTTGGAGGTGTTTCTGTTTATACCAGCATATCTTCCCAATCTGTTTCCAAGGAAAAATGAGATCGTTATTGATGATATAACCAAAAATAATGTCCATGGCAGCGCTTCCGCTAGTATTGCAGACACAGGCTCCGGATAAAAGGCTATTGAAAGGCCGAGATTTCCATGGAACAGATTCCACAAATACTGAAAATACTGGTCATAGATCGGTGCATTTGATATTCCGTATTCCACCTCGAGCTGATGCAGATATGCCGGATTGACTCCGCTTCCGCCGGCCTTTAGTATTTCATTATAGACAACAACAGCTGGATTTCCAGGCATCATCCTTGGTAGAAGAAAGTTGACCGTTATGGCGCCGATAAAAATCCCGAAAAAAAGAGATATTTTTTTAATTATATATTTAACTGGTATCTTCATTAGCATGCGCCTTAGCACTTATCGAGGCTTAATCCTTTCTATTGCCTCTTTATCCTCCTATTTCTTATGTACACTGCTGCGACAGCTGCCACTATCACAACAATCGCCACTACCGCCGCTATATCGTAAATCAAGGGGTTTACACCGCTTGCCACGTTACCGCTCTTAGGGTAAAGATGCAGTATGACGACTTCATCTGGCCCCGGATACCATGGCATCGGTATCCAGAAAGGATTCTGGGCGTTTGGCCATCCTCCTATTGTGCTGTTGACATATTCATACCAGTCTGCAGAATACACGACGTACACTATGGGCATCTGCTGGAGCATTATTGAAGCCATCTTATTTATGTAAACATCCTGCTGCGTGGTGTTTGTCAACGCTGTGAAATTATGGAAGTACTGCATGAAGCCGGTACCTGTGGCGTTCCATCTCTCAGGGTTGACATAGGCCGGTGATGATGCTTTGACAACCGGACCAACGAGTCCGCTGTAGTCGTACCATGCATTCGGTCCTATACCCGTGTCCACATATAGCGCCATCTGATACTGACCATCTGTCACATCTTGAGACACCGTATTCTGGGTTGGCGTTTCAAGATTCACGGTCAATCCCAGCTGGTTAAGTTCGTTCGCTATCAGAGCTATATCTGTATCCCAGTCAGAATAACCTGCAACAGACATAAGATTCAGAGTAGGCACAGGCGTGCCGTTAGGTGCTGTCAATCTTCCTGTGGTCGAATTTATGATAAAACCATGGTCTGCCAGTATCTGCTTGGCATAGGTCAGGTTGAATGTTGCCAGTTTGTTTGCAAGGGCTAGATTTGTAGAGTTCAGCTCTCCAAGCTGCTGATAAAGTAAACCTGCCGCATTGGCCGGCTGCTCATAGCCGTATTCCCCGATGTTCATTATGGCCGTCCTGTTAATGGCTACACTGATAGCCTGCCTGAAGAAGGACATGTTCAGGGGATAAACCATGTCGTTTAGGAGAAGCGTCACTGGCTGGCCCTGCGGGAACCAATAATGATTGTACTGCGGATTCTTGGAAACGAACAGCGTTGTTATGTTCGGCGCAAATACCGATGCCCACTGGACCTGACCGGACTGCATGGCCAATGTCAGCGCACTGTTGCTTGTATACTCAACATATACCACTGTCTTTATCTTTGGTTCACCCTTCTGCCAGTAATTCGGGTTTGCTGTGAGGACTATCTTCTGCGGCGAAAAGCTCTGCAAAACGTATGGGCCCGTTCCTATGGGGTTCGTAACTATCTCCTTGAGGGGATCTGTGCTGTTAGCGAAGAGTTGCTCCGGTACGATAATATTCGAACCAATGTAAAACAGATACTCGGTGTTGGGTGAGGTGAAGGTGAAATTGACCTCATATGGATTCACGGCTGTAATGTTTTTTATCACTCCCCACTCACCAAAAAGGGCCTTCTGTTCGTTAAACGTATACACAACATCACTCGCATTGAATGGTAATCCATTACTGAATTCAACACCATGCCTCAGATACATCGTCAGAATTGTTGCATTTGAATTCCAAGAATATCCCGTAGCGAGCCATGGTATGACGGTACCATTGTATGTATTTATCTGCAGCAAGGGTTCATAAATTAGCCCCATTATGCCAGCAGGAGTAAGCCAGACTCCATCGAATGGATTGAAATTATCTGTAAACGCTGGTGTCGGTCCTGGCGAAAGATACAGAGTAGATGAATTATCATTTGAGGTTGCTGAAAAACTGTTGATGTGCAAATTTGACTGCTGCATAGGGCCGTATACTGCGGTAGCTACTGTAAGAGCTGCGATCGCTACAGTTATAACTGCAACGAGTTTCTTTATTGTTAAGAGATTTCTTAACATAGGTCGCAGAGTTTAATGTGCTTATTTAAAGATTTTCAAAATTGGCATACTCATATGTATAGTATTGCCGTAAAATGCGTATATATGTCAGATCGATATCTAAACTTTAATTAGGTCTAATTAATATCAAATTCAAATATATAGCTCTTCTTTACGATCACTTAGAACATGCGGAATCAAAACCTATAAATTTCTCTAAGCAGAATCTAAAAAATAACAGAGATGCTGTTCTCTGCATCTCATATGGCTTTTCAGTAGGAAAGAAGCTTGTATAAAACGCCCTTCTCCGAATGCAACCTGTTTTCAGCTTCATCAAATATAACGCTGTTTATGCTGTCAGCAACGCCATCGGTGACCTCTAGGCCGCGATGTGCGGGAAGGCAGTGCATGAATATGTAATCCCTCTTGGCATTGGACACGAGCTTCTCATTTATCTGGAAATCCTTGAAGGCCTTTTCCTTTTCTCCCTTCTTTGATTCCTCGCCCATCGATATCCAGACATCCGTGTATATGACATCAGCATCCCTGGCTGCTTCTACCGGATCGTTTGTTATGGTGATGGACGATCCATGCTGCTTCGCTATGCTTCTTGCCTTCTCAACGAACTCCTGCTTCGGCTCAAACCCCTTTGGGGATGCTACATACATGTCGGTTCCAAGTATTGCTGCCCCCAGCATCAACGAATTTGCCATGTTATTTCCGTCGCCTATGTAAGAAAATTTAAGGTTTGTGAACCGCCCCTTCTTCTCCTTTATGGTCATGAAATCGGCAACTATCTGCAACGGGTGCTCCACATCGTCAAGCGCATTTATAACCGGTATGCTGGTGCTTCTAGCTAGTTCCACCACGTTCCTGTGGTCGTAAGCACGGTATGCTATGGCATCCAGAAATCTCGAAAGTACATGCCCGGTATCTGATATGGTTTCGCCCCTGCCCAACTGCATCTCTGATGGGTTCAGGTAAACAGCATGCCCACCGAGCTGATCTATCGCAACTTCCAGCGACGTCCTAGTCCTCGTGCTCGGTTTCTCGAATATGAGGCCCAGAACCTTATTTCTCAGCGATTCATAGCTTCTGTATCTGTTTTTCTTCAACTCAATGGATAGATCGATTATTTCGCTCAGATCCTTTTCCATGTCCAGCACTGAGAGTATATCCCTTTTGCTCATGTTCACTCCTCCAGAAGCTTCGGTATATCCTGTGGATAATCTGCAACCTTCACGCCTGCCTCAGCGAAGGCCTTGAGCTTTGATTCGGCAGTACCGACCCCACGCTCTATTATTGCACCTGCATGCCCCATCCTCTTGCCTGGTGGTGCACTCCTGCCCGCTATGTATGCAACGACCTTCTTCTTCACGTGCTTCTTTATGTAATCGGCGGCCAGTTCCTCGTTGTTTCCACCGATCTCTCCTACAAGAACAATGCGCTTTGTCTTTTCATCCTTCTCGAACATCTTAAGCACGTCTATGAACGTCAGGCCGACCACACGGTCCCCACCAAGGCCTATAACGGTGCTCTCTCCCATTCCTGCTTTCGTAACCGCGTACACTATTTCGTAGGTCAGCGTGCCGCTCCTTGAGGCTATGGCAACATCGCCCTCCTTGAATATGTGGTTTGGCATTATGCCTATCTTGCTCTCGAAAGGCACCGTTATGCCAGGCCCGTTGGGGCCAAGAACGGTTATGCCGCGCAGGGAAGCTTCTTTGACTATTTCCATCGTGTCCTGGTATGGGACATGTTCGGTTAGTATGTAGACTATCTTTAGCCCGTTGTCTATTGCTTCGTAGGCCGCATCCTTGACGTATGGAGCCGGTACCGATATCATGGTGGCATCTGGCTCATACTGCATGGCCTCTGAAACAGAATTCACTATCGGCACCTTATCGGCGAACTTCGTTCCGCCTTTGCCAGGTGCAATTCCTGCAACAACTTTTGTGCCAAACTTGAGCATTTCACCGGTGTGGAAAGAACCCTGATGGCCGGTAATGCCCTGAACTATCACCTTAGTATTCTTATTTATCAGAACCATTTTAGAACACCTTCGTGACCCTTTCAATGGCTGGCATCATCTCGGAAAACGCCTCAATCCCGTTCTCCTTCAGGATCTGCCTGCCTTCCTCCTCATGGATCCCGCTCAACCTTACTACTATTGGTATCTTTATGTCGAACTTCTTCTTCGCATCGACTATGCCCTGAGCCACGGTATCGCATTTCGTGACTCCTCCAAATATATTGACCAGTATGGCCTTTGGCTTGGCTTCAAGCACAAGATCGAACGCATTCACAACTATGTCAACGTTATCTGTTCCGCCAAGATCCAGAAAGTTCCTCGGCTTGCCCTTATGCAGCAGAAGCGCATCCAGTGTGGCCATGGTGAGCCCAGCACCATTTGCTATCACACCAATGTCCCCGTCAAGCTCCACAAAGGCATAGCCCTTGCCCTCGGCCTTCAGTTCCAGAGGTGTTTTTTCCGGATCCTGTATGTTGAATTCCCTGTGCCTGAACATTGCATCGGAGTCTATCACAACCTTGGCATCTGCAGCTATGAGCTTGCCATCGTTCGTCTCCACCAGCGGGTTAATCTCAACAAGCTCGGCGTCCTCGCCTTTGTAGACATTGTACAGCTTCTTCAGAAGATCCAGAAACTGCTTTGACAGATCCGGGCTCAGCCCCATAAAAGTGGACGCTTCTCTTCCTATGAAGTCCGAATATCCAAGCGATGGATCGATTATCCTCTTGAATATTTTCTCATCCGGAACCGTTTCAATCTCAACACCACCCATGGCACTTGCGATTACAGTTGGTGCTCTTGCTGATCTGTTTAGCGTTATGCTCACGTAATATTCATGCTTTATGTTCAGCATATCTTCTATGAGCACCTTGGTCACGGTCAGATTCCTTACCTTTGCTCCCAGAAGTGCTTTCACAGCGTCTTTGAGCTCTTGATCCGTCTTAGCGAACTTTATGCCTCCTGCCTTTCCCCTGCCTCCTAGGAGAATCTGCGATTTCACAGCCACAGGGTTTGTAAGTTTTCTGACCTCATCTACGCTTGAAACAACATATCCGTTGGGTACAGGTATTCCGTACTGACGGAAGATGTCCTTCCCCATGTATTCATAAAGATTCAATAGATCACCGTACCAGTGATTGCATAATGTCATAATAACGTTTTTCGATTCATCTTTTTATATTAAGAGATAATTAAAGGCAGAAATTCAAAGATCAACCGGAACAGTATATTCCTGAATATGGTTCATGAATCATGTGAAGGCGTCAGCATGCCAGATCAGGAACCTTGTGCTTCATTCTGGGAACAAGGATAAAGGAATAGACAAATGGCATTATGAAGATCAGATAGGAGATCGAGTGGTTTAATTCAAACAGGGAACCGCCCACCGATGATCCTATGGCAAAACCTATCGCGTAAAATGTCTCGTAGTAAAAAACACCCGTATTGGGCGATGTGGTCGCCGATATATATGAAAGTATCTTCGAAAAACCTATGGCAGAAGCCACTGCAATGACGATAACGAATGGTATTATTAGGTATATGCTGAGGGAAACAAGCAGTATCAACGGCGAAGCACTCATAATGGCCGTAATAAGTGCATATATGGTTACACGAATCCTCCGGACGAAGTTCAGCAGGAAAAAGACGAGGGCCTGGATACCGGCAAACAGAGTCTCTATTACGGCTATGTCAACATAGGAATATCCATGGAGTTTCAAGTATGGGACTATGACGTAGAAGAAAAACCCTATCGCAATGCCGCTGAATACCAGCGGAAGAATCATGATCACGGATGGCTTCTCCCCATGATCCTTGGCCAAGTATTCTTTCGGGTTGGGAGCCAGAAAGCCTGCCAAAGCAAAGAATACGATGCCAACTATGAAAAGGGGCCTGAATCCAAGGTACTGTATCATTGCTCCGGCAAGTATAGGTGCAAAGGCCATTGGAAACCCCCATGATGCCGTGTACTTCTCTGCATTTCCAGTGCCTGAAGCGTACCCCAGGTATATTTCCATGGAGATCCAGAAGAACGCCTGAACTATCGAGACTATGCCTATCACGTAGGCGAACGTGCTTTTAGTAGAAAACAAGAAGAGCAGCGTTGCCATTGCGCTCAGGAATGGTATCATTCTAAGCGATATTCGTATCACAGATGATCCGGCCTTCAGATATGAAGCGGATGCTATTCCAAATGAAAGGTTGGAAACCATGCCTATTATTCCTATCTCGGTGTAATTGAGAGAATACCTCACGCCAAGCAGCGGAAATGCAAAGCTTATCGTTAGCCATGCCATCGAAAAGGCCATGCTCGATGATACTATTCTCGTTGAATCCTTCAAGCTCCCATGCCCGATTATTAGCCTGTACTTATGATCTTTCGAAGAGCATCGAAAAACGAGAGAATGATATTATAGATCGATAAGGGTACTGGCGGCGAAACGAAATAAGCTATGGTTATCTCAAACCACGCGCTATATCTTATAAAATTCTAATCAGATATTGGTGTTCCAAAGCTCTCTCCACGGGAGATATTGTTAATTGCTCTTATTATGTGTATTACCTCAGAGAAATTGTAAGCCGTGGCGTCTGCCAGCGATAGTAGCCTCGCATCCACAGGATTGAAAGCGATGAAGAACGCCGAGCTCTTCCGCATGGAATAGTCAGCCAAGGAATCGCCTATAGATATTGCTTCGCATTTTTTCAGACCGAATTTTTTCAAGTAAAGATCAAGATTCAAATCCTTCCTGTCAGGATCAACATGCCTTATAAATTTGAGTTCTCCCCTGTAATCCATCACGTCATTGGCCACATAATCATCTAAGTGGTATGTCTCGCTCAATTTTCTGGCATAATTGATCACGCCTGCGCTTATTATCACTGACTTTATGCCGGTATATGAAAGAAAATCAGCCATCAGGTGGAAATCGTAGGTTACATCCCTAGCATCGAAACTGTTTTCAATATACGATCGTAGCTCAAGGCCTGGAGGAACATGGAACTTTTTCCCGTGCCTTGAGATGCTCTGAAACGCATAGTTCCTGTTGCCACCAGCACCGTAAATGCCAGAAAGGGCTTTTTCCCAGGAATTTCTGTTCCTAAGTATAACGCCGTCCATATCGAATGCTATCAACTTTATCGACGTATCTGTGCTTATCATATCGAAACCTAGCGGTCTATTCCATATAGCTTTTGCTCCAATAATATATATATGTATATAGAATGCTCATTTTATATATAAATGCATAATCCTGAACAGTATTATATCTCCTTACAACCACGCTTAATGTTGGAACGCCCAATTATTTGGACTAAGATTCGGCTGTAAATTCTTCGAAAAATTTTACAAACAAATAAGCAGGAATTCTTATCATCCCTTTATAAGCCCATACAGAAAAATCACTGTACCAACGACCAAAGGTATGATAAAATTCGGATGGTATCCCCTTACAGCGAATAATGCAATACTGAATATCCAGATAACTACACCTATGGCCATAAGTCTCGAGTTCATAATGCCAATGCCTGCAATAGGGGATGTTTGATACATTAAAAAGGCTATGCTATTCCATTCCTACATTCCATAATAGACCGAAAACCAATACTTTTGGAGCTAATGCAGTATCTGGAAGTTTATCAAATTTATTGGTTACAAACATC